>P_2C_Liq_1_UnCtyDRAFT_1000312_pt1 | contig 21203 bp, 20 predicted proteins | sample Pon2CUnioCityCA_2_FD_10234 | JGI IMG/M metagenome (IMG submission 10234) | reverse complement strand
GTAATTAACAAACAAAATCCTAGATTTAAACAAAGACAAGGGTAATGGCAAGAATAGCAGGTATTGATATTCCAAAGAATAAAAGAGGAGTTATTGCTTTAACTTACATCTTTGGTATAGGAAGCAGCAGAGCTAAAAAAGTTTTAGCAGAAGCAAAAGTAGATGAAAGCATTAAAGTTCAAGATTGGACTGATGATCAAATCGCGGCAATTAGAGAACAAGTTGGTAACTTTACTATAGAAGGTGAGTTACGTTCTGAAGTTCAAATAAACATTAAACGTTTAATGGATATTGGTTGTCAGAGAGGAATTCGTCACAGATTAGGTCTTCCTTTAAGAGGTCAAAGAACTAAAAACAATTCTCGTACTAGAAAAGGTAAGAGAAAAACAGTAGCTAACAAGAAAAAATAAGTTAGAGATTAACCTAGTTATGGTTTGGTGTGCCGTATTTTATAATGCAACTTACCAAGTTAAATAACTAAACACAACAATTATGGCAAAAGCAAGTACAAAAAAGCGTAAAGTAATTATTGATGCAATAGGAGAAGCACATGTAACAGCGTCTTTTAACAACATCATTATTTCTTTAACAAATAAAAGAGGCGACGTTATTTCTTGGTCATCTGCAGGTAAAATGGGCTTTAGAGGTTCTAAAAAGAATACTCCTTATGCAGCTCAATTGGCAGCAGAAGATTGCGCAAACGTTGCAAAAGAAGCAGGTTTACGTAAAGTAAAAGTGTATGTAAAAGGACCAGGAAATGGTAGAGAATCAGCTATCAGATCAATCCACAATGCAGGTATAGAGGTAACAGAAATTATCGACGTTACTCCAATTCCACATAACGGATGTCGTCCACCTAAAAGAAGAAGGGTATAATTTGATTGTCTATCAAATTATATGCTGACTTTGTTTCAGCATCTTAATAATAAAAATTATATTTTAACTTGATAGGATTCAGATTAGCGAAGGATAAGCCTTAATTCATAATCCCTATCTATAACACAAAAGAAATGGCAAGATATACAGGACCAAAAACCAAAATTGCTCGTAAATTTGGTGAAGCGATTTTTGGAGAAGACAAAAACTTCGAAAAAAGAAACTTTCCTCCAGGACAACATGGAAATGCAAGAAGAAGAGGAAAAAAATCTGAATATGCAACTCAATTAATGGAGAAGCAAAAGGCGAAATATACCTATGGTATATTAGAGCGTCAATTTAGTAATTTATTTAAAAAAGCATCTGCTTCACAAGGAATTACTGGTGAAATCTTATTACAATTATGTGAATCTCGTTTAGATAACGTGGTTTACAGAATGGGGGTTTCTAATTCAAGAAGTGGCGCTCGTCAATTAGTGTCTCACAGACACATTACGGTTAATGGAGAAATCGTTAACATTCCATCTTATAGCTTAAAAGAAGGAGATGTTGTTGCTGTAAGAGAAAAATCTAAATCTTTAGTAGCTATTGAAGATGCTTTAGCGTCTAACAGCACAGTTTATGAATGGCTAACTTGGAACAACGACACGAAATCTGGAACTTTCGTAAAAGCACCAGAAAGATTACAAATTCCAGAAAACATTAAAGAGCAATTAATTGTAGAATTATATTCTAAATAATAAATTAATCATATTGGTATTTGGCCAAAGGGTTTATATGTACTTCTTCAAACTTACAAACCGCGCAACCAAATAACAATTAAAAAGAAGAAAAACAATGGCAATTTTAAATTTTCAGAAACCAGATAAGGTAATAATGATTGAATCTACCGATTTTAAAGGTAGATTTGAGTTCAGACCTTTAGAACCAGGTTTTGGTTTAACAGTAGGTAATGCTTTAAGAAGAGTTTTATTATCTTCTTTAGAAGGTTTTGCAATTACATCATTAAGAGTTGATGGTGTAGAACACGAATTTTCAACAGTTCCTGGAATTGTAGAGGATGTAACAGAAATTATCTTAAACTTAAAACAAGTTCGTTTTAAGAAACAAATAGATGAAACTGATAGAGAAACAGTTTCGATATCATTATCTGGGCAAGAACAATTTACTGCTGGAGATTTACAGAAATTTATTTCAGGTTTTCAAGTATTAAATCCTGATTTAGTAATCTGTAATATGGATAAGTCTGTAAAGTTAAATGCAGAAATTACGATAGAAAAAGGTAGAGGTTTTGTGCCTGCAGAGGAAAATAAAAAAGCGGCTGCGCCAATAGGTACTATTTTTACAGATTCTATTTACACGCCAATTAAGAATGTAAAATATTCTATTGAAAACTTTCGTGTAGAGCAGAAAACAGATTATGAAAAATTAGTATTCGATATCGACACTGATGGTTCAATTAATCCAAAAGACGCGTTAACTGAGGCTGCAAAAATATTAATTCACCACTTTATGTTATTCTCTGATGAGCGTATCACTTTAGAGGCAGATGAAATTGCACAAACAGAAACGTATGATGAAGAATCATTACACATGCGTCAATTGTTAAAAACGAGATTAATCGATATGGATTTATCTGTTAGAGCTTTAAATTGTTTAAAGGCTGCAGAAGTAGATACATTAGGTGATTTAGTATCGTTCAATAAAAGCGATTTAATGAAGTTCAGAAACTTCGGTAAAAAATCATTAACAGAATTAGAAGAACTAGTTATTGTTAAAGGTTTAAGTTTTGGAATGGATTTAACAAAATATAAATTAGATAGAGATTAACCTTTCATAATTTGCTCCTCAAAATGGGTAGATGCAAGATGAAAGTATAAACAAACGTCAAAATGAGACACGGAAAAAAACACAATCACTTAGGTAGAAAAACAGCGCACAGAAAAGCGATGTTAGCAAATATGGCTTGTTCTTTAATAGAGCATAAACGTATTAATACTACAGTGGCAAAAGCAAAAGCATTAAGAGTTTTTGTTGAGCCATTAATTACAAAATCGAAAGCAGATACAACTCATAACAGACGTGTTGTATTCTCTTATCTACGTGATAAATTTGCAGTTACTGAACTTTTTAGAGAGATATCTGTAAAAGTTGCAGACAGACCAGGAGGTTATATTCGTATTATTAAATTAGGAAACCGTCAAGGAGATAATGCTCCAATGGCAATGGTAGAATTGGTAGATTACAACGAAATTTACAATCCAAAAGGATCAAAAGCTAAGAAAACTACTAGAAGAAGTAGAAGAGGAGGTTCATCTAAAGCAGTAGCTACTCCGCAAGTAGAAGCACCTGCAACAGAAGAAAAATCTGAAGAATAAGAAATGAAAATTTTTTAATTATATAAAAAGGGATAAGCATAGGTGCTTATCCCTTTTTTTATGAATTTTCAATACATTTAGCTGTCTTTTTGTTATGGTAACAATTTAGTTTATAGAATATAAATAGGTAAATATTCAGTGGCCATTTTGTTTCATTATAAAATGATAACTTTTAATAATTTTGTTAAAAACCAAAAAGTAAATTTCAAATAGTAATACTTATAATTTGTAAATTTGACGTGTAAGAAATACAACAACAATCAATGAAATATCAAACAAGAAAAAAGGCTTTAGTTTTACTAGCAGACGGAACAATTTTTTATGGTAAATCTGTAGGGATAGAGGGAACATCAACTGGAGAAATTTGCTTTAATACTGGTATGACTGGGTATCAAGAAATATTTACAGACCCTTCTTATTTTGGTCAGTTAATGGTAGCAACAAATGCTCATATTGGTAACTATGGCGTTAATAATGATGAAGTTGAATCTGATGGAATTAAGATTTCTGGTTTAATTTGTAGAAATTTTAGCTTTACACATTCAAGAGTAGATTCTGATGGAAATTTGAAAGATTGGTTTACAAAGCACAATTTGGTTGCGATTTCTGACGTGGATACAAGAGCGTTGGTTTCTTATATAAGAGATCATGGAGCTATGAATGCAATTATTTCTACAAATGTCGATAATATTGAAGCGTTAAAAAAACAATTAGCAGAAGTGCCAAGTATGGAAGGTCTAGAATTGGCATCAAGAGTATCTACAAAAGAGCCTTATTTTGTTGGTGATGAAACTGCTGAACTAAAAATTTCGGCTTTAGATATTGGTATCAAAAAGAATATTTTAAGAAATTTAGTGAAAAGAGGAGCCTACGTAAAGGTTTTTCCTTATAACGCTACATTTGATGAGTTAGCATCTTTTAATCCTGATGGTTATTTCATATCAAACGGACCTGGAGATCCAGAACCATTAGAACAAGCACAAGCAGTTGCAAAAGAAATTATAGATAGAAATTTACCTTTGTTTGGTATTTGTTTAGGACATCAAGTAATTGCCCTTTCTCAAGGAATATCAACATACAAAATGCATAATGGGCACAGAGGTATTAATCATCCTGTTAAAAATTTATTAACAGGTAAAGGAGAAATAACTTCTCAAAATCATGGTTTCGCTATCAATAGAGAAGAAACGGAAGCTAATGAAAATATTCAAATTACGCATGTACATTTAAATGATCATACTGTAGCCGGAATAAAATTAAAAGATAAAAATGCTTTTTCGGTTCAATATCATCCAGAAGCAAGTCCAGGACCTCATGATTCTGAATACTTATTCGATCAATTTATTGCCAATATAGAGTCGTCTAAAGAAGTTTTATCTTAACTTTTGAGCAAATCAACGATATTTATTTGTTATTTGTCTTTTAGTTGTTGATTTGTCAAATATTTGTATTAAATTTGAACTGTGATTGAAAAATCACATTCTTTTTCATAGCAATTTTCCCACTCAGTTTACTGAGTGGGTTTTTTATTTAAGAATAGTAATCGTTTTCGTAATTAATTATGCTCAAATTATTAAATGCTTGTTACATTTCGTAAATTAGCAGAGTAATATTAAACCAAAATAAATCACATACAATGAGTATTATTATAAGCGTTCACGCACGTCAAATTTTTGATTCAAGAGGAAATCCTACTGTAGAAGTAGATGTTACAACCGAAAATGGAGTTCTAGGTAGGGCAGCAGTGCCATCTGGCGCGTCTACTGGAGAACATGAAGCAGTAGAATTAAGAGATGGTGGTAAAGACTATATGGGTAAAGGAGTTTTAAAGGCTGTAGATAATGTTAATAGTATCATAGCCGAAGAACTTTTAGGTGTTTCTGTTTTTGAACAAAATGCTATCGATAAGTTAATGATAGATTTAGATGGAACTCCAAATAAATCAAAATTAGGAGCTAATGCTATTTTAGGAGTTTCTTTAGCGGTTGCAAAAGCAGCAGCCAACGAACTTGGTATGCCTTTATATAGATATGTTGGAGGAGTTTCTGCCAATACCTTACCATTACCAATGATGAACATCATTAACGGAGGTTCTCATTCTGATGCACCTATTGCATTTCAAGAATTTATGATAATGCCAGTAAAAGCTAAAAACTTTACTGAGGCTATGAAAATGGGTTCTGAGATTTTTCATAACTTAAAGAAAGTTTTACATGACAGAAATTTATCTACTGCTGTTGGTGATGAAGGTGGTTTTGCACCAAATTTAGAAGGAGGAACAGAAGATGCTTTAGAAACGATTGAGTTGGCTGTTAAAAATGCTGGATATTCTTTTGGTGAAGAAGTTAAAATTGCATTAGACTGTGCTTCTGCAGAATTTTATGTTAATGGCAAATATGATTATACAAAATTTGAAGGAGAAACTGGTAAAATAAGAACGAGTAAAGAACAAGCAGATTATTTAGCGGAGTTAGCGGGTAAATATCCTATTATTTCTATTGAAGATGGTATGGATGAAAATGATTGGGAAGGTTGGAAATATTTAACTGAAAAGATCGGAGATACAGTGCAATTAGTTGGTGACGATTTATTTGTAACTAACGTAGAGCGTTTATCTAGAGGTATTGAAAACGGAATAGCAAATTCAATTTTGATTAAAGTAAATCAAATTGGTAGTTTAACAGAAACTATCGCTGCTGTTAATATGGCTAAAAATGCAGGTTATACATCAGTAATGTCTCACAGATCTGGTGAAACAGAAGACAATACCATTGCAGATTTAGCTGTAGCGTTAAACTGTGGTCAAATCAAAACGGGTTCAGCTTCACGTTCTGATAGAATGGCGAAATACAATCAATTATTAAGAATTGAAGAAGAATTAGGAGAAACTGCATATTTTCCTCAAGAAAATGCATTTAAGATTTAATAAAATCTCAAAATCAAATATAAATAAGGCCTCGCAAAAATTGTGAGGCTTTACTGTTTTGTTTAAGTTTCGATTAATCGATTAACCTTATTTTTCAATATTTAAAATCTATATCTAACATCTTTTAAATTCCTTTATAAATTGGTATCTTCGTAGGCGAAAAAATATAATAACAAACCTTTTTATATGCCAGATATAGCTAAATTACAAATAGGAGAAAAATCGTACGAATTCCCTTTAATCAAGGGTACAGAAAATGAAGTTGCCATTGATATAAAAACACTTAGAGGCGCAACAGACGGTGTAATTACTTTAGACCCTGGATATAAAAATACAGGTTCGTGCGAAAGTGCTATTACATTTTTAGATGGAGAAAAAGGAATTTTAAGATATAGAGGGTATTCTATAGAAGAATTGGCAGAAAAAGCTGGTTTTTTAGAAGTTTCTTATGCCTTAATTTTTGGCAATTTGCCAAATAAAGAAGAGTTACAGAAATTTCATAATGATATTAAATCACATTCATTAGTAGATGATGATGTTAGAAAAATTTTAGAAGCTTTTCCAAGAACTGCACATCCAATGGGTGTTTTATCATCTTTAACAAGTGCCTTAACTGCATTTAATCCAGTTTCTGTTAATATAGAATCTAGAGAAGATATGTATCATGCAATTGTTAGAATTCTAGCTAAGTTTCCAGTATTAGTGGGGTGGACCATGCGTAAAAAAATGGGGCTTCACTTAAATTATGGTAAAAAATCTTTGGGCTATGTAGAGAATATCATGTATATGATGTTTAAAGAACCTAATGAAGATTTCGTGGTGAATCCAATTATTAAAGATGCTTTAGATAAATTATTAATTTTACATGCAGATCATGAACAAAACTGTTCTACATCTACAGTTAGAATTGTAGGTTCATCGCATGCAGGTTTATTTGCATCACTATCTGCGGGTATATCTGCACTTTGGGGACCATTACATGGTGGTGCCAATCAAGCTGTTTTAGAAATGTTAGAGGCTATTAGAGCCGATGGAGGTGATACAAAGAAATATATGGCAAAAGCTAAAGACAAGAATGATCCGTTTAGATTAATGGGCTTTGGTCATAGAGTTTATAAAAACTTCGACCCAAGGGCAAAGATTATTAAGAAAGCTGCAGACGAAGTGTTAAATGACTTAGGTGTTGAAGATCCGATTTTAGAAATTGCGAAAGGATTAGAGTACGAAGCATTAAATGACCCTTATTTCGTAGAAAGAAAATTATATCCTAATGTAGATTTTTACTCTGGAATTATATACAGAGCAATGGGTATTCCTGTAGAAATGTTTACGGTTATGTTTGCTTTAGGTCGTTTACCAGGTTGGATAGCACAATGGAAAGAAATGAGATTGAAAAAAGAACCAATAGGTCGTCCTCGTCAAATTTATACTGGAGAAAACTACAGAGAATTTGTAGATTTAGAAAAAAGATAAAAAATAATAGTATTTTTACCCAATAATTAAAAGCTTCATAATTTATGAAGCTTTTTTTATCATGTTAAATATGCTAAAACTAAATATTCAAAACGAAACGTCTAGATTAAGAGCTGTTGTTTTAGGGACAGCAGAAAGCAATGGAGGTACACCAAATATTGAAGATTGTTATGACCCTAAAAGTATCGAGCACATTCTAGCAGGAACATATCCTAAAGAAGAAGATATGATTTTTGAAATAAATGCTGTGGCAGAAGTATTTAAAAAATATAATGTTCAGGTATTTAGACCAGATATTATAGAGAATTATAATCAAATATTTTCAAGAGATATTGCTTTTGTTATTGAAGATAAATTTATTGAAGCCAATATCTTGCCTGATAGAGAAAAAGAATATAAAGCTATTGATAAGGTAATATCTCAAATCGATGTTGATAAGGTAATTGTGTTACCCGAAGATTGTCATATAGAAGGAGGAGACGTAATGCCTTGGAATGAGTATATATTTATAGGTACTTATTCAGCCGAAGATTATCCAAATTATATTACAGCTCGCACAAATACGGCTGCAGTTCATGCGTTGCAAAACTTATTTCCACATAAAATTGTAAAGTCATTTGAGCTTAGAAAATCAAATACAAACCCAAGAGAAAATGCGTTGCATTTAGATTGTTGCTTTCAGCCTATTGGAAAAAACAAAGCGATCTTGCATAAAAACGGATTTCTTATCGAATCTGAATACGAATGGTTGTTACATTTCTTTGGTAAAGAAAATGTGTTTGAAATTACAAAAGAAGAAATGTACAATATGAATAGTAATGTTTTTTCAATCTCTGAACAAGTTATTATTTCAGAAAAAAACTTTACTCGTTTAAACACTTGGTTAAGAGAAAATGGGTTTACTGTAGAAGAAGTTCCTTATGCAGAAATTGCAAAACAAGAAGGTTTATTGCGTTGTTCTACATTACCATTAATTAGAGATTAAAAGGTATAACAATAAAGCGGCCATCATTTGCCGCTTTTTTTATTAAAGAATGTAAAATAAAATCATTAAGGAAGTAAAACTGCATCAATGGAATGAATTACACCATTTGAACCTTGTACATCATTTGTAGCAGCACCTATTATTATATTAGCTGTTTGACCACTTGTTGTTAGTATTTGAGAGCCATTTGCTATAGTAATACTACCTCCTAAAGTAGTTTCAGAACCATTACTTAGCTGGTCTGCTTGCACATTTTTACCACTCACAACATGGTATAAAAGAACAGCTTCTAAAGTTGCTATATCTATATCTGCCAAAGAATTCCAATCAGAATTAGAATCTAATAAATTTTGAAAAGCAGCATTAGTTGGAGCAAATATTGTAAAAGGCCCATTTCCTTCTAAAACGGATACAAAATCAGTGGTGTGTCTGCTATCAGTTAAAGCGGCTACTAAAGTTGAAAAACCGTCGTTATTTAATGCAAGAGTGACAACATTAGGAGGTAACATTACTTTATTAATAACATGTACAATACCATTTGTTGCAGTAACATCAAGACTACTTGTTGGTGTAGCATCACCATTAAATTCCACACCACCTGTTACTTCAACTTGTAATGAAAGTGCCTCATCATTTGGCCCAGTGGATAATGTGTTTACATAGGTGTCAAATAAATCAGTAGACCTTACAGTACCACTTAGTACGTGATATAATAATACGGATTGTAAGGTAGCTACAGGAATATCGTTTATAGAATTCCAATTTGGGTTAGAATCTAATAGTTCATCAAAAGCTTGATTGGTTGGAGCAAACACGGTGTACGGACCTGAGCTTGATAATGTAGTTGCCAAATCTGCTCTCGTAACTGCGGCTACTAAACTGGTTAAATTATTATTTACAGCAACATCTACAATGGTATTGGTTTGTAGAACTACATCGTCATCTTCACTACAAGATTGTAAAATAAAAGCGATACATAAAATCGGTAAAAAAAAGTTTCTTAATGTTTTCATATTATTTGTTTTAATTTGTTTAACAAAAATATAAATAGATTCAACAAAAAATAACGACACATTTGTTAAACTTTATGTAAATTATGTTAAACAAAAATTAATTTTTTAGAACGAAATTTAATCGGAACAATATTGAAATAAAAAGTATAATTTTACTTTTCTAAATAAGATGGTAATGCAACAAACAACAAATACTATTTTAATGGTTCGTCCAATAAATTTTAGGATGAATGAGCAAACAGCAGTAAACAATTATTATCAAGAAAATGTAGCTTTACAAAACTCAGAAATTAATAAGAAAGCACAAGAAGAATTTGATAGTTATGTAGATCTATTAACAAGTTTTGGAATATATGTAGTTGTAGTGTCAGATACTTTAGAGTCTGATACGCCAGATTCTATTTTTCCTAATAATTGGATTTCTTTTCATGCCGATGGCACTGTTGCAATATACCCAATGTTTGCAGAAAACAGACGTTTAGAAAGAAGAGAAGATATTTTAGATGTACTAGAAAAACAAGGTTTTATTATTAATACTGTCATAGATTATACGAGTGCAGAAGAAGACAACATTTTTTTAGAAGGTACTGGAAGTATGATTTTAGATAGAGCCAATAAAAAGGCATATTGTTCATTATCGCCAAGAGCAGATGAAGAGTTATTTATAGAATTTTGTGAGGATTTTGAATATACACCTATTATTTTTACAGCAAACCAAACTGTAAACGGAAAAAGAGAAGCCATCTATCATACCAATGTTATGATGTGTGTTGCAGAAACGTTTGCAGTGGTGTGCTTATCATCAATAGATGATAAAAAAGAAAGAAAAAATCTTTTAAAATATTTAAAAGAAGACAAAAAACAAGTCATAGATATTACTGAAGAACAAGTTACCCATTTTGCAGGTAATATGCTACAGGTAAGTGGTAAAAATAATGAACGCTTTTTAGTAATGAGTCAAGCTGCTAATGATTGTTTAACGGATGCTCAAAGAAAAATGATAAACAATCATTGCAAAATTATTTCGAGTTCTTTAGCAACCATAGAAACTTGTGGTGGTGGTAGTGCACGTTGTATGATGGCTGAAGTTTTTCTGCCAAAAGCATAAATTAGAAGACATAAAAATAATTTCATTATTTTAAAGCTTCATCAATAATTTTTCCTGTGGATGAATTGGGAGCTTCAATTTTAAGTAAATTAGATATTGTAGGTGCAACATCTATAATATCATAGCGTTTTGTAGATACACCTTGTTTAATGCCATTACCATAAAAGATAATTGGAACATGCGTATCATAAGAATAGCCAGACCCATGCGAAGTACCAGTTCTTCCTCCAGTTAAGGTTGCTGGATAAGGAATCATCAAGACATCCCCAGAAAACTTTTGATTGTAACCGTTTTGTAAAGAGTTCATTAATCCCTCAGAAAAATAACCATTTTGTAAGGCTTTAGCTGTAACCGCTTTGTAAATTCCATCAAAATTAACCACTTCTTCTACCAACTTTTCAGCGACTTCATTTTTACTAAAACCTAAAGCTTCTATTTTATCTTTATTTAAAAATATCTGATAATTAGAGACATTTTCGATCAGTTCTGTAGATTTAAAATACTTCTGCGTCACTGCTAAAAGGGCTTCTCTAAATAAACCCATATTAAGATAATGTGCAGGAATTTTTAACGATTGTAAATATGCGGGTACGTGCACTGCTGCATGATCTGCAGTAAGAAAAACGGTGTAATTGTCATGCCCAACTTGTTTGTCAAGAAAAGATAATAAATCTCCTAAATCTTTATCTAAACGTAAATAAGTGTCTTCAATTTCTTTAGATGCTGGTCCAAATTTATGGCCCACATAATCGGTTGATGAAAAACTTACGGCCATAAAATCTGTATATTCACTTTTACCTAAATTTTCACCAATAATAGCTGCTTTTGTAAAATCTGCTGTAAAAGAATTTCCGGCTGGTATAGTTTTTAGTAGATTAAAATTACCATTTTGAGCTCTTAATTTTGGAACATTATGGGGAAAAGAAGTGGTGGTTTCTCCTGTAAATTTTCCTTCAAAAATATTATCATCAACAATACTATTGGTGTAGGTTTTTATATCGTAAAGCGTATTCCAAGATGTATTTAGATACCGATCCGCTGTATTTGTATTATTAAAATCGAGTACCCATTGAGGAAGTTCGTTCATGTAAAAAGAAGAAGATATCCAATTTCCTTTATCGTTTCCATAAAACCAGTAGGCAGCATCTGCGGTATGACCTGTAGGCAAAATTGAAGACCGATCTTTAATAGCAATACCAATAGATTTACCTTTCATATTTTGTGCTAATTTTAATTGATCAGCAATGGTTGTTGTTAGCAATCGACGAGGCGATTTTTTGCCTTCATGACTCAAGTTACCAATAGTAGTATACGTGCTGTCATCAACACAATAAATAGATTTTTTCAAATATTTATCGTACCAATTGTTAGAAATAATTCCATGATTAGCAGGTGTAGTTCCTGTGTAAATCGATGAATGACCAACTGCTGTATAGGTGGGAATATAATTGTAGTGGGCATTTTCGAGTAAAAACCCATCTTTTAATAATCTCTTAAATCCGTTTTCTGAATACCGATCAAAAAAACGGGTTAAATAATCATAACGCATTTGATCTATAACAATACCAACAACTAATTTTGGTTTTTGTGAGTGCACTACTTTTGGTTGGCATCCCATAAAAAATATAAGTATTAATATAAGGTAAGCAACTATTTTTTTCATAAGAGTTATCATTTATAATACTTCAAAAGTAATTAAATTTTATTTTGCCTGCCTTAATTTTATATTGTCTAAATGTTATTTATTAATTTAGCATAAAATCTAATCTATGAATTACATAGAACATACTGGTAAATATTTTATAATGCTTAAACAGGTTTTTAAAAGACCTCAAAAAGGTGTTATTTTTTATGAGTCGTTAGTTAAAGAGATCGAAGAACTTGGTTTAAAATCTCTTGGTATTATTATGTTTATCTCTTTTTTCATAGGCGGTGTAATTGCGTTACAAACAGCATTAAATTTAGATAGTCCATTTATACCAAGATCCTTAATTGGTTTTGCCGCAAAAAGGTCTATAATTCTAGAATTTGCACCAACATTCTGTTCGATTATTTTAGCAGGTAAAGTAGGTTCTTATATTACATCTAGTATAGGTACAATGCGCGTTACAGAACAAATAGATGCTTTAGAAGTTATGGGCGTAAATTCTTTAAATCATTTGGTTTTACCTAAAATTATAGCAACTGTTTTCTTTTATCCTTTTTTAATAGCTTTAGGAATGATGTTGGGAATTTTTGGTGGCTGGTTAGCTGGTATTCTTTCTGGTTTGTTTAGTGGAGTAGATTATATAGAAGGTTTACAAACCGATTTTAAACCATTTTTTTTGGTGTATGCAATTATTAAAACACTCGTTTTTGCGTTTTTAATAGCTACAGTTCCTTCCTACCATGGTTATTATGTTAAAGGAGGATCAATTGCTGTGGGTAAGGCAAGCACTCAATCTGTTGTTTGGACTACTATTTTAATTGTAATTGCAAATTATTTTTTAACCCAAATGCTACTTACTTAAATGATAGAAGTTAAAGATTTACGAAAAGGTTTTGGAGATGTTCAAGTATTAAAAGGAATAACTGCTAGTTTTTACCCAGGCCAAACAAGCTTAATTATTGGGCAAAGTGGGGCAGGAAAAACAGTTTTATTAAAAACATTAATTGGTTTACATCAACCAGAAAGTGGCTCAATTTCTTTTGATGGTAGAATAAACACGAATTTCTCTATCGAAGAAAAAAGACAATGGAGGCAAGAAATTGGTATGGTTTTTCAAGGTGGAGCCTTATTTGATTCTCAAACCGTAGAAGAAAATATCATGTTTCCTTTAAAAATGTTTACCAAACAGCCTCAATCAGAAATGCTAGATCGTGTAAATTTTGTTTTAAATAGGGTAAACTTAGAAAACTCAAACAAGAAATTACCTGCAGAATTGTCTGGAGGAATGCAAAAAAGAGTGGCAATTGCTAGAGCTATTGTTATGAATCCTAAATATTTATTTTGTGACGAACCTAATTCGGGCTTAGATCCATCAACAGCTATTGTTATTGATAATTTAATTCAAGAAATTACCGACGAATATAAAATTACAACCGTAATAAATACCCATGATATGAATTCTGTAATGGAAATTGGAGAAAAAATCCTTTTTTTAAAAAATGGCAGAAAAGCTTGGGAAGGAAGTAGTGAAGAGATGTTTAAAACTGATAATGAAGCCGTTGTAAACTTTGTGTATTCTTCAAATTTATTTAAAAAAGTAAGGGAAGCCTATTTAAATGAAACAAAGTAGAAAATAGATTTGTTTTTTTAAAAAATACCTATATATTTGCACCCGCTTACGGAAAAAGATTGACCTGGTAGCTCAGTTGGTAGAGCATCTCCCTTTTAAGGAGAGGGTCCTGGGTTCGAGCCCCAGCCCGGTCACAAATATTAAAAACTCTGCAAAATTTGCAGAGTTTTTCTTTTTCCAGAAAAAACGAAATCAAAAAAAAGGGTATTTTTATACCTAACCATTATAATGAAATGAATAAGATCGTTTTTATATTTTTATTACTAATTTCTATGCAGCATACAAAACATATTATTGTCGATTTTTCTCTAAAATCTAAAACTTCTTCTTGGAAAGTTGTTGATGATGTAGTTATGGGAGGTGTTTCTAAAGGAAATTTTAAAATAAATAAAAATGGAAACGGATTTTATTTTGGTGAGGTTTCTTTAGAGAATAATGGTGGTTTTTCTTCACTAAGATATCGATTTGAAGAAATCAACTGTACTAAATTTTCAAAAGTAATTTTAAGAATTAAAGGTGACGGCAAAAATTACCAATTTCGAATTAAAAATAAATACAGTAATTATTACTCATACATCAGCACGTTTAGTACCTCTGGCAATTGGGAAAGTATAGAAATCAATTTAAAAGAGATGTACCCTGCATTTAGAGGAAGAAAGCTAGATATGGCTAACTTTTCTTCAGAAACAATTGAAGAAATTGCCATCCTTATTGGCAATAAGAAACCGCAAAACTTTCAGCTTGAAATTGATAAGATTTATCTTGAATAAATTCAGTTAAATTCAATGCTCTTTTTTGTATCTTTCCAAAGTTGTTACTAAATATTATGGAAGAAGATATTCAAAAAAATGTAAATGCTCAAACAGATTCTAAACAGAATGTTCAAAAAGATGCACTAGGCTTATTTGATAGTGTTAGAACGTTTTTAGTTGAACTTTTTGATTTTCGTCATGATACCGATCATGAAGCCACAATCGAGGCGATTAAAGCCGACATCCCTTTTAAGGGAGCAACTGCGTGGATTTTAATTTTCGCTGTTTTTGTGGCATCTATAGGTTTAAATGCAAACTCTACTGCTGTGGTTATTGGTGCGATGTTAATATCGCCTTTAATGGGACCAATTTTAGGGATTGGAATGTCGTTTGCTTTAAATGACATTAATACCTTCAAAAAATCATTGGTCAATTTAGGAACTATGATTGGGCTAAGTTTATTTGCCTCTTTTTTGTTCTTTTATTTCTTTCCTCTAAGTGAAGATAATTCTGAATTATTAGGTCGAGTTAGTCCAGATATTCGGGATGTTTTAATTGCTTTTTTTGGTGGTTTAGCCCTAATGGTTGCAAGAACTAAAAAAGGGACAATAGCCTCAGTTATTTTTGGAGTAGCAATTGCAACAGCGTTAATGCCGCCTTTATGTACAGCGGGTTATGGTTTGGCAAAAGGTAATTTTACCTACTTTTTAGGGGCAATGTATTTGTTTACCATTAATACCATTTTTATTGCTTTGGCTACCTTTTTAGTGTTAAAATTGTTGCGTTTTCCAATGCATAAATATGCAAATGCAGCAAAAAGAAAACGCTATTCTACCATTGCAACCATTGTCGGTGTGGCTGTAATGATTCCTGCTATTTTTACGTTTATAAATGTTTTTAAAGAGAACCAAATTAATACTCAGATTAACGATTTTATCAAAAAAGAAATAAAAAACAATAAATCTCTTCAGTTAATAGATTGGGATAGAGATATAGATAAAAATGAAATTTATTTGAATTTTTTTAATGAAATAACTGAGGCAACTGAAAATGATTTAAATAATGAATTGAAAGATGATAAGGCATACCCAAGTTTAAGTGAGTTTAATTTGAAAATAAAAGGCAGTGACACCAAGAGCTTTTCTTTAATTACAACAGCATATAAAGAAAAAAGAGAAGAACTTCAAGAAAGTAAAAACATCATAGCTGGGCTACAAAAACAAATAGCAGAATTGCAAGAAACTATTTCTACATTAAACAATAGAATTGAGCAAGATGCTTTGAATAAAAATAAACATGTTATTACGTTTAGCACCATTGCTAAAGATGCAAAAATTAGATATGCTGATATTGAAGCTATAGGTTTCGCAAATGTGCTGTCGTCTAAAGATTTTATTAAAATTGATACCATTCCTGTAGCTACGATTAAATGGAGTACAAGGTTGCCAGACAGCATAGTGTCACCAAAAGAACGTGAATTAAGAGGTTGGTTACAACGAGAAATGAAATTAGATACTTTATTTATTAAAAGAGAGTAAAAGCTAAGTGCTACTGATACAATTCTACTTCTACATTTTGATTGAATAAATACACTTTTTTAGTAGTCATTTGTAAACATTCATAGCGCGTTCTGCGTTTGTTTCCTCGTTTATAAATTACATTTTTAAAGGTAAACATAGACCCAATAGGAATTTCAAAAATAAAATGTTTCCCAATTTCTGATTTATGTTCTCTTAATGCTAAAGATAAGTTTACATCTGCATCTGTGCTTGCTTTTGGATTTTTCAAATAATTTGCCAAATACGAAAGCATTTTTTTCGGATAAATTTCAGGGCGTAAAAAAGGCAACATTAAATGCTGAAAAACCATTTTCCACTCCTTTCCATGAGGTTGTACTCTTCCAAATTTTTGATGAGTAACATGATGGGCAATTTCATGAATTAATGTCAACAAAAATTGATATTTGTTGAGGTTGTTATTTACCGTAATTTGAAATTTTCCATTGGGTAACTTTCTAAAATCACCATGTTTGGTTTGACGTTGATTTACAATTTTTAGTGTAAAATTGTTCTGTTCAATTAAATATAGAACCATATCAATTGAACCTTCAGGAATGTATTTTAATAAAATATCTTTCAAGAATATAAAATTAAAGTATTTTTCTTATAGCGCTATTGTCCTCTTTCTTGAAATTAAAAAAAGGCGCTTTTAAGGCGTTGTAGAAGAAACTTGTAATACCTTACCATTGTAAAATTTGTTTCCAGTTAAGGCAAAGTTACCAATATAACTCGCCATTTCTTTGGCAGAAACAGGCGCTTGAAATCCTGGAAACGCTTCTTGCAACATTTCTGTATCAACAGCACCTAATGCCAAAACATTAAAAGCAATTTGTTGTTCTTTGTACTCTTCTGCCAATAATTCAGAAAGTGTAATAACCGCTCCTTTTGCAGATGAATAGGCAGCCAAACCTGGAAATTTCATACTTCCTTGAATGCCTCCCATAGAACTTATGGTCACAACATGACTTCCTTTTTGTAAAAACGGAATCATTTTTTTAGTCAAAGAGGCAACACCAAAAACATTTACTTTATACACTTCTAAAAAATCTTCAGAAGTTAATTCTGCAAAGGGTTTATTAATTAATTTTCCTGCGTTATTTATCAAAATATCAACTTGTTTCCAATTGGTTTTTACATAGTCGATTACTTTATCAAACTCAGCATCTTTAGAAATATCAACAGAAATGGCAGTGATGTTTTCGTGATGTATAGCTTTTAAAGGATCTGTATTTCTAGAAAGTGCTAAAACATTATGACCTTTATGGGCAAATATTTTTGCCAATTCAAAACCTATTCCTCTACTTGTTCCTGTAATTACAACGTTTTTCATTTAAAATTTAAATTTTTAAAGGAGCAATCTACTCAAATTTTCATACATTTAAGAATTAAAATCAATCAAATGAAGAAAANAATTTTACTTTTTATCGCTTTTATTTTTGTACAAGGTATCACAGCACAAACTACTTATATTTTATGTGGAAAATTAGTGGATACCAAATCAGGAAACATCAATACAGAAAAAACAATTTTAGTAAAAGAAAATAAAATTGTAGCTGTTATGGATGGTTACGTCATGCCAAAAGCTGGCAATTTAATCGATTTAAGAGATAAAGTGGTAATGCCAGGTTTAATTGATTTCCATGTTCATATTGAGCAAGAATTTTCAGCGAGAACCAGAATAGAAGGTTATATTTTAAATGAAGCCGATGTTGCATTTAATTCCGTTGGTTTTGCAAAAACTACCTTATTAAATGGTTTTACAACGGTTAGAGATTTAGGCGGAACAGGAGTAAATATTTCTATAAGAAATGCCATTAATAATGGAAAAATACCTGGACCGAGAGTCTTTACAGCTGGTAAGGCTTTAGCCACAACAGGAGGTCATGCAGATCCAACAAATGGAAGTAGCAGAAGATTAATTGGAGATCCAGGACCAAAAGAAGGAGTCGTAAATTCTGTTGAAGATGCAAAAAAGGCCGTAAGACAACGTTATAAAAACGGAGCAGATTGCATTAAAATTACAGCTACTGGAGGTGTTTTAAGTGTTGCTAAATCAGGAGATAATCCGCAATTTACTATTGAAGAAGTAAAAGCTATTTGTGATACAGCAAAAGATTATGGAATGCACGTTGCTGCGCATGCACATGGTGATGAAGGCATGCAAAGAGCTATTATTGGTGGTGTAAAAACCATTGAACATGGTACGTATATGAGTGATGAAACTATGGAGCTTATGAAAAAGCACGATGCATATTTAGTACCTACAATAACTGCAGGAAAAGAGGTTGAGGAAAAAGCGAAAATTAAAGGTTTTTATCCAGATATCGTAGTGCCAAAGGCATTAGCGGTTGGCCCTCAAATTCAAGGTACTTTTGCGAGAGCTTATAAAAAGGGAGTTGGTATTGCATTCGGAACAGATGCCGGTGTTTTTGCGCATGGAAATAACGGAAAAGAATTTGCTTTTATGGTAGAGGCAGGGATGCCAGTTATAGAAGCCATTCAATCTGCAACGACCACAAACGCAATGTTATTAAAAAGGGAAAACGAGTTGGGGCAGATTAAAAAAGGATTTTTAGCAGATATTATTGCTGTAAATGACGATCCAACTAAAGATATATCAACTATGGAAAATGTTGTTTTTGTGATGAAAGATGGTGTGGTTTATAAAAAATAAATGAGAGTATATATTAAAATATTATTAAGAGAAATAAAAATTGGGATTTAATAATTGGTGTAGTCGCTGTTTTAATCCTTGTAAATAATTTTTCAGAAGGAAATTCAACAACTAGTTTGCTGGGTTTTGAAATTCACTCTTGGATTTACAGAGGGATTTGGTTACTCATCCCCAAAACTCATATAAGTCAATATTTTATCAGAAGAAAAAAAGAAGATACTAGTTAAAAATAATCTATTGGTAGGAACCAATGACAGGATGTATACATCTGTAACTCCTAAGATATCAACAGAAAAAAACCTGAATTTTGCCTAATACTAAAGTCGTTGTTTTGAGTATCTATAAAACGCAATTTGTCATTTAAATATAATCCTGATCATTGCTATTGCTATCAAAAATCATTTCTTCACTATCTGCGAAAGAATTATTAGAATCAGTAAATTTAATCATAGCATTACGAATGTTATAATTAAATAAACTTCCATCATCTTTATCTAAAACAAATTCTATATTGTTATTTCCATTTAACGCTTTAGATAAAGAACATAATAAAGAAGTGATTGAAAAACTGTGTAATGTAAAAGGGACTATTAAGTTTAGACTGTTGTATTAATAACCTTATTTTATAATATTTTAGACCCCACAGGTTTTTAAAGCCTGTGGGGTCTTTTTATTTCTTTTTTTTTGATGAAATTTAAAAGCATTATAATTTTATTCCTTCTTTCAAATCAATAATCATTTTATCTTTTACTCCCAAATAACGCCTGCTTCCTAAATAACGGTTTTTATTAAATTCATCATAATTGGGTTGGTAATCATCGATAGAAGAAATATGTACATTTCCAGAAGCGTGAATAAATTCACCTTTTCCATTACCCAACCAAATACCAACGTGTGTAACTCTTTGTCTGTTTTCTGGGGTTGCTTTCTTACCAAAAAACAATAAATCGCCTTTTTCTAAACCTTCAAATTTCAATTCAGCATCTACAACTTGTCCAGCGTTTATTTGTTGAGATGCATCTCTAGGAATGATAAAACCATTCATTAAATACACCATTTTTGTAAACCCACTACAATCCATTCCTTTGCTAGAGGTTCCTCCCCATAAATACGGAAAGCCATCCATTGATTTTGCGACCTTTTCGATGTTTTCTTGCGACGGATTTAGTTTGTGCAACCAAGATTCATACATTAAAGATTCTTCTCTTTTTAAAAAACCTTTCCTTTTATCAGGATAAATTACCTCATAAAACTTGGTGTCCATAGAAATATATTTTAAAACTCCTCCTAAAGTAATATCAGAAATAATTTTAGAATTTTCATTTTTATCAGCATAAACATACCCAAAGTTTTTGGTAAAAATTATCTTCTTTTCGTTGTTCCATTGGTCAAATTCCTCTTTGGTCATTCTTGTAATTCCCCCTTTATCAACCCAAGAAATATAATTATCTGGCGTTTGAATTCTGTAGAAATCACCTTTTTTGTCTAAAACTTTTAAAGGCATACCAAGTAAACCTTGCGTGCCTAATTCTGCAGAATGTTTCGGTGCAGAGCGAATATTTATTACAGAATTTCTAGCAACAGCAAATTTGTGATCGCCAACAGCGGTATCTGGTAACACTCTAATGTTATCGATGTAATCAATAGATCTGCGGCTCAAGCTGTTTTTTAATTTGTATAAAGGGATTTTAGTAGTCGTAACACCTTCTGCAATTAGTTTGTCGCCTTCATATTTAAAATTAACATCAAATAACGCCACTCTTTGATCTGGGGTTTCAGTCATCTTTAATAAAGAAGCATATTGTTCTACCTTTTTTAACGCTTTTGCTTTGTCGTTACAAGAGGTAAAAACAATGATTATCAAAAAAAACACCCACTTTACTATTTTCATTTTGTAGAATTTTAGCTAAAATACAAAAAATCAAAACTCAAAAAATTGAAATCTAAAAAGGATTGTTTTATATTTGAGAACAATCATTTTTTTTATATTGATGAAATACGAAAACACTTTAGAGTTTGCCAAGAAATTAGATACACAAGATCGGATATCTGAATTACGAAATCAATTTCATATCCCAAAAGATAAAAACGGAAAGGATTGGCTATATTTTACAGGAAATTCTTTGGGCTTACAACCAAAATCAACCAAAAATTACATCAATCAAGAATTAGAAGACTGGG
>P_2C_Liq_1_UnCtyDRAFT_1000311_pt1 | contig 21290 bp, 20 predicted proteins | sample Pon2CUnioCityCA_2_FD_10234 | JGI IMG/M metagenome (IMG submission 10234) | reverse complement strand
AACTATAACCTTACAATAACAGATGATCTTGGCTGCACCATAACCGAAAGCTTTACCATTAATCAAGGAAATAGCATATTACCGAATGAAAATATCATTGCTGAAACTTGTCCCGGTAATTGTGATGGTGAAATAAGCCTTAACCCAACAGGTGGAACTACCCCATATACCTTTACTTGGTCTAATGGCGCAGGTAATGTAAGCTCTCTAACCAGTCTGTGCAGCGGAACCTACCGCGTAACTATATCTGATGCAAACTCGTGTGATACAAGTTTAACCATCAACATTACTTCTACACAGTTTACGTATACGCTTTCTAAAACAGACGAAAGTTGTTTAAGCCCTTGCGACGGTTCTGCTAGCATTGCTGTTAATGGCCCTACTACAGGGTTTAACTTTAGTTGGTCTCCTGCACCTGCTACAGGACAAGGAACCGCGAATATTTCAGACCTATGCCCTGGTAAATATTTTGTTACCATTACAAGTAATAGAGGTTGTGTCGCAGAGGATAGTGTAGAAATTTTACCAAATGCACCTATCCTACCAAACGAGCTTAGTGCAGACGAAAGTTGCGCAGGGGCCTGTGATGGTTCAGTTTCATTGAATCCTACAGGTGGTGCCGGTGCACCCTATACTTTCAACTGGTCTCCTGCTCCTCCTGAAGGCCAGGGTGTTTCATCAAGCTCTAGTTTATGCGGAGGCACTTACGACATTACAATAACAGATGTCTCAGGTTGTGATACCTCGATTACTATCACCATTCAATCTGCGGGCTCTATTTCTGGTAGTATAGTAACTACAGACCAAAGCTGTGGTGGTCCATCGGCGATTTGTGATGGAACTGCATTTGCATCGGCAAGTGGTGGTAGAGCACCTTACAGTTATGCATGGTCTACAGGAACAGTAACTGGGCTACAGGGCGATAGTATTGTGAATGTGTGCGCTGGAAATGATTACACTGTGACCATCACAGACGCTAATGGTTGCAGCCTTGTGGATACTTTCAACATTCAGGCACCAACTGCCATAACAGCTAGCTTAACACCAACAAGCTCGACCTGTAATATTTGTGATGGTTCAATAAGCGCAACGGTAAGTGGAGCAATAAGTCCATTTAGCTATCAATGGCTAGACCAAGGGTTGAATCCCGTAGGAACTGATAATGCAACTATTTCAAACCTTTGCGCGGGAATTTATTTTCTAGAAATTACCGATGCTAATGGATGTATCGAAAGGTTCTCTACTGCAGTGAATGATATTGGGTCTGAAACATTGAGTTCAACTTCAACAGATGAGAGCTGCTTCGGAAGCTGTGACGGAACAGCTACGGTTAGCTTCAATTGTGGAGATCCAGCATGCTCAGTTGAGTGGTTTAATGCCTCTACAGGCAATGCACTCGGAGTTAGCTCAACTAACATCAGCAATTTATGTGCAGGAAGCTATTTTGTTGAAGTAACAAATAACAGTGGCTGTAAGTCATTCGAACAGATCAACATTGGTGGACCTAGTCAATTCAACGTAACTGAAAGTATTGTAGATGCCACTTGTGCAGCAAATTGCTCAGGATCTATAAGCCTATCCGTAACTGGAGCAAGTGGCGGGTATTCTTACAATTGGGCACCTGCTCCACTTAATGGTCAAGGAACTTCAAGCATTGGTGGTCTATGTGCAGGAACTTATTCCGTAACGATCACAGACGCTAATGCATGCGACACTGTTTTATTATACACGCTAAGTGAACCAAGTCAGTTAAGTGCTTCTTTCACGACAGTAAGAGCAAGTTGCGGTCAGGCAGATGGTATTATTAATGCAAGTGTTAATGGCGGTACAGTAGCTTTTGACTACACTTATCAATGGTTCGATGGAGCAAGCAACGCAATTGCAGGTGCCACTAGTCCAACTTTAAACAACGTTGCTGCAGGAATATATTTCCTTGATGTAACAGATGATAATAATTGTCAGGAATTGTTTAGAACAACCTTAGGTTCTACTGATGGACCAACCATAAGCCTCGATTCGATAAGCAATGTAGACTGCTTTGGAGCACAAATTGGAGCAATTGATGTGACGATAAGTGGAAACAATCCTCCATTCACTTTCAATTGGCTGCCGAATGGCGAAACAACAGAAGACCTTAGAAATCTAGATGCAGGTCGATACACCCTACTTGTTACCAATAGCTTGGGCTGTGTTAGCACAGATACCTTCACTGTAAATGGGCCAAGCGAACTATTGGCGACTATCGCAAGCAATGATGCAAATTGTGGATTATGTGATGGAGATGCTAATATTTCAGTAAGTGGTGGAACTGCACCTTATACTTATCTCTGGAGTAATGGATCTCAATCAATCAATGCAGATTCCTTATGTGCAGGATCTCATTCAGTTCAAGTTAGTGATGCTAATGGTTGCACAAAAACCTTCAACTTTAGTATAAACGCAAATAGGGGCCCGACAGATGCTTTAATAACAGCCACAGCCGCCAGTTGCGCAAGCAGTTGCGATGGTACAGCCAGCGTCCAAGCTATTGGAGGTTCAGCACCTTACACTTATTTATGGCTGCATAATGGTTCAACCGCTAATAGTCTGACAAACTTATGTGAAGGATCCTACATTGTTCAAATTACGGACGCTAGCGGTTGTATAAGGAATGAAACGGTTGAGATCAGCAGTCCTAATCCACTTAGTCTAAATCAAACTGTAGTTGGAAGCGGCTGTAACACTTTCCCTTGTAACGGCTCCATTCAATTAGACGTAAATGGTGGTACACCTCCTTACAGCTACAGTTGGGGTGCTTCACAGCCGAACAGTAACTTCATTGCGGGGCTTTGCGCCGGTATATACAACGTGACTGTATCGGATCAAAATGGTTGCTCGATCAGCAGGTCGTTTAACGTTTCAGACGGAAATACCATCACTACAGTTCCTACTGTTAGAGATGTTAGTTGCTTCGGAAGCTGTGATGGAGCGCTCTTCAGCAATCTAACTGCGTCTTCAAACCTTGACTTCCAATGGTTAGATGACCAAGGCAATACCATTGCAAACATTAACAGCGATGTAAACGGTGGAGTCTGCGCAGGCGATTATGTCTTGGAGTTAACAGAACTGCCTTCTGGCTGTAAATCATTTGTAAATGTTAGTGTAGAAGAACCTGATTCAATTAATGTTGGAATATCAATAGTGAACAACATTTCATGCGCAGGAGCTTGTGATGCATCCTTATTTGTTTCAACCACAGGTGGTTCATTGCTCTTTAACTACAGTTGGGATGACCCTCAACAGCAAACTGAGCTTCCTGCAAGAGGACTTTGTGCCGGCACCTACACGGTAACCGCAACAGATGCTAATGGATGTGCAGCCACTAGCTCGATTACACTAAATGATCCTCCTGCTTTAAACATAAACATCTTATCAAGCACCAATGTAGGGTGCAGCTCAGATTGCAATGGTACAGCAGCTGTAGATGCCTCAGGGGGAACTGCTCCCTATACCTACACCTGGAATGGTGGACAGTTAGGAAGTAATCCAACTACGCTATGCTTCGGGCCAAACGTAGTTAGAGTTGAAGACGCTACAGGTTGCAGTATAACTGATACAGTTTTCATATCTGCTACAGATACAGTAGTTGCTCAAATCCCAAGTCAAACCATCTTCTGTGATGGTGATAGTATTCGTTTAGTTGGCAGCTCTTTAGGAAGCAATGTGATCGATGTAGCATGGTATGAAGGAAGTCCGGCTAGCCGCTTCACCAGTAATTTAGACACCACTATTTTCCGAGCAATTGGCACTTACGACTTTTTCTTGATTGCAACCGATGGCAGCTGTGCAGATACTTCGCTTTATCAAGTTGAGGTTGTATCAAATCCATCGCTATCAATACCCTCTAGCGCACGCATTATCGATGATGAAGTCTTAAGCCTAGAAGTAATAGGTCAAGATGTGAGCTACTTATACAATTGGAGTCCCGGAACTGATCTATCAGACAGCACCATTGCCGAACCTATAGCTAGTTTAAGGGAAAATAGAACGTACACCTTGACTGTTCAAGATACAAACGGCTGTATTTTCATTGATTCGATTGCGGTAGTATACATCCCCGAAATTGATATTCCTTCAGGTTTCTCACCAAATGGAGATGGTGTGAATGACGTTTGGGATATCGACCTACTTGAAGAATTCCCTGAAGCTAGGGTTCAGATCTATAACAGATGGGGTAAGCTTCTATACGAGCAAAGAAATGGCTATGTCCAACCGTGGGATGGTAGATATGAAGGTCAGGCACTGCCGATTGGCACCTATTATTACATCATCGATCTAAAAGCTCCTAATGTAGATCCTATTACAGGACCAATAACCATCTTGAAGTAATATGAAACGATTTACCCTATTTTTCTTTGTCTTGGTTTGCGGCTCTTTAATGGCACAACAGCTTCCTCAGTATAGCCAATACCTGCTTAACCGATACGTGATAAACCCCGCATCAGCAGGTACTGAAAACTATTTTTTAGGGCAAACGAACTATCGAACCCAATGGGAGGGTGTGAAGGATGCGCCAAGAACATATATTATGAGTGTTAATGGACCGCTTAAAAACCAAAAAATGGGCATTGGAGGTTATGTATTTTCAGATATAACAGGCCCTACTCGGCGGAATGGATTTAGCCTTTCCTATGCCTACCATTTGAAATTAAATGAAAGCTTAAAGCTTTCACTTGCCGTAAATGGTGGGATGTTGCAATATTCGATTGATGGTTCAGAGATTACTTTCCAAGACGAATCAGACCAAGTGAGAAGTAATATCCAAGAAAATAACCTCTTTCCAGATGCGGGCTTCAGTTTTTATCTTTATGCAGACAATTACTATTTTGGAGCTTCAGCACCGCAGTTGATCCAAAATGAGATTGACTTTGAAGAATCTATTGCTGATCCAACTGGGAGACTTGTAAACCACTATTTTATAACAGGTGGCTACACCCATGCTCTCAATAGTCAATTTGACATAGAACCAAACTTGCTACTTAAATACGTTAGTCCTATACCGATGCAATTTGAGTTTACGCTTAGAGGAATATACCAAGATAAAGCTTGGATGGCACTATCTTATAGACAAAACGATGCTTATGTGCTTATGGCCGGATACACACTTCAAGGAAACTTATCTGTAGGCTATTCTTATGATATAATCCAGTCTGACATCAGAAACTACAGCACCGGTTCGCACGAACTAATGTTGTCTATCAAGTTCAATAACCCTGATGAAAACCAAATACCTGAAGAGTAATGGCAACCTTTTCTGAAATCATTAAAGGAGATACTCCTGTACTCGTTGATTTTTTTGCAGAGTGGTGTGGCCCCTGCAAAATGATGCCCCCTATCTTGAAAGAAGTTAAAAGTGAATTGCAAGAAGACATCAAGATTCTAAAAGTTGATGTAGATAAGAATCAAGCTGCTGCTCAGGCGTACCGAGTTCAAGGGGTTCCTACCCTTGTTATTTTTAAAGAAGGAAAGGTGGCTTGGCGTCAATCTGGTGTAGTTCCAGCAGCACAAATTATTCAACAGATCAGGAGCTTGGCTTAATAGCAGAGGCCTTGTAACCTTTTTTGGCTAAAAACAAGAGTGTCCTTTCTAAAACAGGAAGTACTTTCTCTCGGGCTTTTAGGCTATCGTGGAACACTATGATAGAACCGGCACTTAAGTTTTTTGTAGCGTAGTCTGTTACTTGATCTACACTTACAAATGAATCATAATCTCGGCTAAGGTTGCTCCACATTACCACTTTGAAGTGATTTTTCAAAGCTTGTATTTGTGCAGGTTTCATTTTACCATAAGGAGGCCTAAATAAATTACTTTGAATATATTCCTTTGCTTTCAAGGCATCACTTAAATACTCTTTTGTGGTCGTTTTCCAACCATTCAAGTGAGAGTGCGTGTGGTTACCAACTGAATGGCCTGCTTCAAGTATGTTTTGATATAAGTCAGGATTTTGGTTCACATTCTTTCCCAAACAAAAAAAAGTAGCTTTCGCATTATGATCCTTTAGTAAGGATAAGACTTTGTCGGTTACCCCTGCGGTTGGACCATCGTCAAAGGTGATAAAAACCTCATTTTTATTGGTTTCCTCCATCCAATTTAATGAAGGATACAATTTTCGGATAAAAGAAGGAGGTTGTTCAATAAGCATCAGGAAAACAATTTGTTAAACACCTCCTCTACCTTACCAACAGAAATTAACTCAATTTTGAAGTCAGTGGTCTGAATGGACTTTAGGTTATATTTTGAAATAAACATTTTTTCAAAGCCCAGCTTTTGTGCTTCTTGAATTCGCTGGTCAACTTTATTGACAGGTCTAATTTCGCCCGACAAGCCCACTTCAGCGGCAAAGCAAACTTTAGGAGCAATAGGGATATCTTCTGTTGAGGATAAAATCGCACTTACTATTGCTAGATCCAAGGCGGGGTCTTCTACTTTAATACCACCTGCTAAGTTTAAAAATACATCTTTACTTGCTAACCTGAAACCGCACCGCTTTTCAAGCACAGCTAATAGCATATTCAATCTTCTGAGATCAAATCCAGTTGCAGAGCGCTGCGGCGTGCCGTAAGCAGCAGAACTAACCAAGGCTTGTATCTCGATCAAAATTGGCCTCATACCTTCTAAGCTTGAAGCGATAGCAGAACCACTCAATTGCTCTTTTCTATTAGAAATTAGAATTTCAGACGGATTTGCCACTTCTTTCAGCCCAGAACCCTGCATTTCAAAAATGCCNAACTCATTAGTAGGGCCGAACCTGTTTTTAGCTGATCGNAGGATGCGATACATGTGATTTCGATCACCTTCAAATTGCAGAACTACATCTACCATGTGTTCAAGTACTTTTGGTCCGGCTATACTACCTTCCTTATTAATATGACCAACTAAGAATACAGGGGTAGAACTTTGCTTGGCAAAACGCATTAACTCTCCGGCACATTCCCTTATTTGAGAAATACTACCGGCTGAAGACTCAATTAAACTACTGTGCAAAGTTTGGATACTATCAATTACAATCACATCAGCTGCTTCCTTTTCCAAGTGCTGAAGAATTGATTGCAAATTGGTTTCTGCAAGCAGAAAGCACTGTTTATTGGAAATCCCAATTCGTTCAGCGCGCATTTTAATCTGTTGCTGGCTTTCTTCACCCGAAACATAAAGCACTTTTATACCTTGCCAAGCTAAACCCAATTGCAGAAGCAAAGTGGACTTCCCAATACCTGGCTCACCCCCAAAAAGGTGAAGAGCGCCGGGAACAATGCCACCACCTAATACACGGTTCAACTCCTGATTAGGCGTTCTGTAGCGCAATTGTGGCTGATTTTCTACATCTTGAACAGCAACCGGCTTACTCTTTGATTGCGAACTTTTTACGGTACTGTTGCTATTGCCTTTTTCAATTATTTCTTCTACGTAAGTATTCCATTCTCCGCATGAAGGACATTTGCCCACCCATTTAGATGCTTGTGCTCCGCAATTTTGGCAGAAATATGCTTTTTTTAATTTGGCCAAAGTTTAATCCTCTTTTAGGTCAAAATACAATCTCTATATCGCGCTTTTTCTTACCTGTCTCGGCATCGCAAAAGTTATTTGTATTTTCTATTGCTTGTTCATGTTTCAAATTGGCTGCTCTTCGCCAATCTGAGCAGGCTTGGTCTTTTTGTTTCAACTCGTAATAGGCTTCACCTCTATAAAAATAAGCTCTTGCTAGGTTGTCAGATCTTTCATCAATTATTTCAGTTAATCCTTCTATAGCAGCTTTATATTGCTTCATTCCTAGTTTACTAAGAGCGATATTAATTCTACCATTTTCAAGGTCTGGCTTTTTTTCAAGGGCAAGCTCAAAGTCTTCCATCCCTGCCGCATAATTGTCTAATTCAGCTTTTGCAGCACCACGGTTGTAATATGCTTCGGCATAGTCTGGTTTTATATCTATGGCCCGGCTGTAATCTTCTACAGCATTGCGATATCGGCTTAAAGCCGCTTGTGAGTAGCCTCGGTAGTAATACAATTGAGCATGCTCAGGCTGTAGTTTTTCAGACTGATTGAAGTCCTTGATCGCCCTCCCGTATTCCTCTAAAAAAACATAAGCTATTCCCCGATTATAGTAGAGTTCAGCGTCTTCATCGTTGAGCTTTTCTGCACGATCATAAAGTTCAACTGCCTGCTTTAACTGCCCTAGCTTATGTCTGCTGTCTGCCATGCCTAAAACCGTGGCATAATTTGAAGGGTTTTCTTTCAGCTTCTCGCTGTAGGCTTCGAAAGCAGCTTCATACTGCTCATTAGCGTATAGTTTTTGTGCTTGATCTAAATTAACTTGTGAGTAAGTGTTTACTGAAAACAAACTACAAGTAAGTAAACAAAGAATCAATCGAATCATGCTAATACCTTTTTTACAATCTTAGATGTAGAGTAACCTTCTAAAAAATCAATCGTCTTAACCTCTCCTCCATTATTGATTACAAAATCAGCTCCTACTATTTGATCAATCGAATAATCGCTCCCCTTAACAAGAACCTGAGGTTTTACTTCTTTTATTAAGCGCTCAGGAGTGTCTTCTTCAAAGATCAATACCAAGTCTACAAAATGCAAAGCAGCGATAATGAGCGCCCTGCTCTCTTGATCCTGCAAAGGTCTATTGGCTCCTTTTCCCAATTGCCTGACTGAGTCATCTGAATTAACCCCAACCACAAGGTGCTTACCTAGGTCAGAAGCCTTTGCTAAGTAGTCAATATGCCCCTGATGCAATAAATCAAAACAGCCATTAGTAAAAACGATAGACTCTTCTTTAAATCGCCAAACGTTTAATAGATTTTTGATCTCCGAACGATCCCTTACTTTAGACTTTATCAGCTGCAATGTTTTCAACTTCTCCTTTTTTATTGATCAATCTAATTAAAACTAAACTTAGCACTCCTAAAACAATCACCATTAGCGTTTGAGAAGTCCAAATGATCCATCCCATTGCTAATGCAGAGGTTTTGGCTATTCCGTAGAGCATTAAAGTCTCCATAATCAGGATTGGAAAAACTCCAAGCCCACCCTGAACAAATACAATACCTAAACTTCCCATAACGAAAGCAGCCATTATTCCTGCAACTGGAACTGATGAAGTTTCAGGTAAACTGTAAAAACATGCTGCAAACATGCCAATGTACATAACCCAAATAAACAAAGTGTGCAATAAGAATGCGCCCTTGTGTTTCATTTTATAAATGGATTGAACACCCTCTAAGATTCCCCTGAGCACCTCTCTTATCTTTACAAAAAGCGGATTGGTCGATTTGGCTAGCAAAAAGAAGAAGAAAACGCCTCCTCCGATCAAAGCAAATAGCCCTAAATAAAGTAACTTTTCAACTGAAAACTTGCCTGAACTTTGCGCTAGGAAATCAAGTAACATTTCACGCAACATATCAAGCTCGGCTAAAATAACACCAAGAATAATAAGCCCTAAAATCAATAGATCGGCCACGCGCTCTGCTACAATGGTGCCAAAAAGCTTATTAAAAGACAAGCCTTCATATTTTGCCAACATAGCCGGCCTGGTAACCTCTCCTAGCCTTGGAAGCGCTAAATTAGCCACGTAGCCTATCATTACTGTAAAAAAGCTATTCAGAAAGCCGGGAGATTTGCCCAATGGCAGAATCGTGTATTTCCATCTGATTGCTCTGCTCATATGGCTTAAGATTCCGAGAAGAATTGAAAGGAATATGTAGAAATAATTTGCTTGAGCCATAGCCGTATAAAGCTCTTCTTTTTCCTGTGAAGTAAGATCCTTAAAGACATACCAAATCAAAAAGACGCCGAAAGCTAGAGGTAAAATAATTTTAAGTGCAGATAGGAGCTTTTTCAATTTATTTAGATTAATTCTCGAATTTAGTCAATTAAGGACATATTGTCTATCAAGCGAACGGATGAAAGATAAGCTGCTACAAATACTCTTGGTTTAGCTGTATCGCTCCAGGACTGAATGGGCTTTAATGTTTCTTCATCAACAATAGTAAAATATTCAGGCTGAAAGTCTTCTTTAAGTTTTTCAAAAGCATAAGTTGAAAGTTCCTGAGGTGTTTTTTGGTGAAGCTGTCTTTTACAATATTGCATGAGCTTGTAAATTTCTGATGCTTGCTCAAACTCCGCTTCCTTTAAATTATAGTTTCTTGAACTCATTGCAAGGCCATTGGGAAAGCGTTCTGTCTCACAGCCTACAATTTCTGTGTTGGAATCTTTCTGCTCCACTAGCCACTTTACGATTGCAAGTTGTTGATAATCCTTTTCCCCAAAATAAGCCCGATCAGGCTGCAAAACGTCCAAAAAGCGATCGATCACCGCAGCCACTCCTTCAAAATGACCTGGACGGTATTCCGCTTCCATGCCAACACCTAAAGATCCAAACTCAAAATCTAAGTTTGGCGCTTTAGCATAAAGATCTTCTCTGCTAGGCGTAAAAAGATAGTCACAGTTAACTGATTCAAGCATCTTTTTATCTTGCTCCATTCGATTTGGATAGCTCTTGAGATCTTCCTGCCGATTAAATTGAAGCGGATTAACGAATATGGAGCATACTACAAACTTGTTTTCTGCCTTAGCTCTTTTTATTAAAGCCAAGTGCCCTTGATGCAATGCCCCCATGGTTGGCACAAAGCCCACGGTGGCTGAATTCTTGCGCAATTGCTCGAGTTCAGACCGAATCGCTTTTGAAGTATTATACTGTTTCATAAAGAGAATGTAAAAGTAAGTTTATTGCATTAAGGAATGCTTGTAATTCGAGATTCATAAAAGCTGTAACTTGCATATTAGCTAAGATTTTACGTAATTTTGTAAAGCTTTATTAACAAATCCATCCTTTTTATGAATAAGAAACGAATTCTTTATATCTCGCAAGAGATCACTCCTTACCTTCCTGAGTCTGAAATAGCAAATATGGGTAGAAACCTTCCTCAAGGCATACAAGAAAAGGGCCGTGAGATCAGAACGTTTATGCCAAAATTTGGCTGTATAAACGAAAGGAGAAATCAATTGCATGAAGTGATTCGTTTATCAGGTATGAATTTGATCATTGATGACAATGATCATCCTTTAATTATTAAAGTTGCTTCAATTCAGCCTGCCAGAATGCAAGTCTACTTTATTGATAATGAAGATTTTTTCCAGCGAAAAGCTGTTTTAACGGATAAAGAAGGTAAGTTTTTTGAAGACAATGATGAACGAGCGATCTTCTTTTGCAGAGGGGTTTTAGAAACAGTAAAAAAATTGGGCTGGGCTCCTGACCTCATTCACTGCCACGGATGGATGACAAGTTTGATTCCCCTCTATTTGAAAACCTCATACAAGAATGAGCCTCTATTTGAAAACGCTAAAATTGTGACCTCAGTTTACAATGATTGCTTTAAGGGTAGCTTAGATGAAAGCTTTGCTAAAAAAGCTAAAATGGATGGAGTAAGTGATGAAGACCTTAAGGACTTTGCGGCACCTACACATGATAGTTTATGCAAGGCAGCGGCGGCGTGGTCTGACGGAGTTATCATAGGTTCAAAAGAAGCAGAAGGGATTGGTAAAGACCTCAGCACTCCCGTTCTTGAATTCCAGGGAGATGATTATTTAGATGCCTACAATCAATTTTATGATGAAGTTCTCGTTGAAGAAGAAGTGCTTGCAGAGTAAATAGATGAAACAACATACACTCAGAATAAAAATGCGGAAAGCGTTAATCCTTTCCGCATCTTTTTTGGCTTTTCTCACAGCTTGCAAAGATGACGGTGAAGTGAGGCCTGATTTTGCACAGAACACAAATTCTTCTGTCTATACTGATCAATTAAGCTTGGAGAGTAGAACAGAGCTTAGTGATTCTATTCTAGCTGATAAGGTTTCTACAGGCCTTGTTGGTGCCTACAAAGATTCTGTTTTTGGCAGCAGCATAGCCTCTATGCACCTTCAGCCACTGATGGCTTCAAACTTCTTGGTTTTTGGCGAAGATGATGAAATGCTGCAAACAGACTCTGTGGTGCTTAGCTTAAAGTACAATGGTATTCGGGGCGACACCATAGCTCAAACTTTTGAAGTCTTTCGTATCGATGAATTGTTGAGCGTTGACAATAACTATTCTTCAGACTATCAAGTAGCAACTTTACCAAATGTACTTGGAAGTAGAACTTTTGTTCCAAATACGAGAGACGACATCTTCATTAAAAGTCCTGACGCCAATGGTAACATTGACTCGGTGCGTTTGCAGCCTCAATTAAGAATTCGCTTAGACAATGCATTTGGAGACGAGATCTTAGCCCAATCAGGTCAAACAGCTGTAGCAACCAATGAGGACTTTGTAAATTTCTTAAAGGGTTTTAAAATTAGCCCTCAAACTTCTAGCCTAAACGATAATGAAAAGGCAATTCTTTATTTTGCCATGACTGACCGAGACACTAAACTCACAATATATTACACTGCAACAGATCTTCAAGGCAATGCAACAAAAAAGACCGTTGATTTTCCTATTAACTCTTCAAGCGTAAGGTTTAACACCTTTAGTCACGATTTTTCGAGTGGAGCGATCAACCAAAGTTTGCAATCCAATACTTCTGATACGTTACATTCTTACGTACAAGCTATGTCGGGAGCTAGAACCGTGATCAATTTCTCGACCCTAGACTCCTTGCAACAAAGAAACATAATTGTCAACAAAGCAGAACTAGAACTACCTGTGATCAGAGCTAGCTATGCAGATTTTGGAGTAGCAGAGAAGTTAGTTCTAGCTGCTCAAGATGCAAATGGAGAATTGCAGTTTATTCCTGATTTTTTTGAAGGGCCTTCCTACTTCGGAGGGGAATACGATGCCTTAACCCAAACTTATAAGTTTAACATTAATCGTTACGTTCAAAGTTTAATTAACGGCACTGAAGATAAAAAAGAGTTGACGGTATTGGTTTCAGGAAGCGCCGTTTCGGCTGAAAGAGCAGTTTTAGGCGCTGCTAGTAATTCAAACCGAAGAATTAAACTAAATTTATACTACTCAAATACTCAGTAGATTATGTGTGGAATAGTAGCTTACGTAGGTAATAAAGAGGCCTACCCAATCATATTGAAAGGCCTTAAAAGGCTTGAATACCGAGGCTATGATAGTGCAGGTGTAGCGCTCCTTAATCAAAAGGAGATCTTACTTTACAAAAAGAAAGGTAAGGTAAGCAAGCTTGAGGACTATGCCGCTGATAAAGAGAAACAGTCTACCATAGGAATTGGACATACAAGATGGGCCACTCATGGGCCTCCTAATGATGTAAATGCTCATCCACATCTAAGTGGAGATGGTCGCTATGTTATTATTCACAATGGAATTATAGAAAACTATGATTCCTTGAAAAAAGAATTGATCAATCGGGGTCATGAATTTAAAAGTGATACCGACACTGAAGTATTGGTTCACCTAATAGAGGACATTTGCCAAAATGAATCCTTATCACTAGAAGATGCAGTTAGAACAGCCTTAAACGAAGTGGTTGGTGCCTATGCAATAGTGGTAATGGATCGAGAGACACCCGATCAATTAATTGCAGCTAAAAATAGCAGCCCATTGGTTATTGGTGTTGGCGACGAGGATTTCTACCTGGCATCAGACGCTACTCCAATTATTGAATACACCAAAAATGTAGTTTACCTTGAGGACGGTCAAATTGCGGTACTGAAAAAAGGCGAAGAGATTAAATTAAGCAACATTCAAAATCAGACTGTTACTCCTTACATCCAAGAGCTAGAGATGAACCTAGAGGCTATAGAGAAGGGGGGATACGAGCATTTTATGTTGAAGGAGATCTACGAACAGCCTCAATCTATAAGAAACAGTACTCTTGGACGATTAAACCTCAAGAATAGCCTGATCACATTAGGTGGGATTGAAGAATTTGAAAGTAAATTCTTAAACGCTAACCGCATCATTTTTGTAGCCTGCGGTACCTCATGGCACTCAGCGCTAGTAGGTGAATATATGATAGAAGATGTAGCCAGAATACCAGTTGAAGTAGAATATGCTTCTGAATTCCGCTACAGAAACCCGATCATAAACGAAAAAGACATTGTAATTGCGATTAGTCAATCAGGAGAAACTGCTGATACATTGGCAGCCCTAGAAATAGCGAAGAAAAAGGGGGCTACCATTTATGGTATTTGCAATGTAGTGGGAAGCAGTATAGCACGGGCTACAGATGCAGGCTCTTACACGCATGCTGGGCCTGAAATAGGAGTTGCGTCAACTAAAGCGTTTACTGCTCAGATTACTATCTTAGCCTTAATGGCTCTTTCTTTGGCTAATAAAAAAGGGAGTATTGCCAAAAGTCGCTACCACAATCTGCTTAGCCAATTAAATCAAATTCCCGAATTAGTTGAAAAAGCTTTAGAGACTAACGATCAAGTAAAATATATTGCTGACTTGTATCAAAATGCCAAAAACTTCTTGTACTTAGGAAGGGGGTACAACTTCCCTGTAGCTCTTGAAGGAGCTCTAAAGCTTAAAGAGATCTCCTATATCCACGCTGAAGGTTATCCTGCAGCAGAAATGAAACATGGGCCAATCGCCTTAATTGATGAGGAAATGCCCGTAGTTGCAATAGCCACAAGAAAAGGAAGCTACGAAAAGGTTGTAAGTAATATTCAAGAGGTTAAGGCACGTGACGGTAAGATCATCGCTATTGTAACTGAGGGCGATACCACAGTAAGAGAAATGGCAGACCATGTAATCGAAATTCCAGAAACTGATGAGTTCTTAGATCCTTTGATTACTGTTATTCCTCTGCAGCTTCTTTCTTACCATGTAGCTGTTATGAGAGACTGTAATGTAGATCAGCCACGTAACTTAGCTAAATCTGTAACCGTAGAGTAGACTACTTCAGCCACATAAATACCCTGTTAGAATTACGATACCGCTCTACATCAGGACTTGAGACAATTGCAATAAAATCTGCTAAAGGTAAGATCCCCAATCCTCCACCAAGAGTAAGAGAATAAATTACAGGAACGTTGGGGCTGGTGCCTAAGTAAATTCGGTGTACTCCAAAATGACCTAGAAGAATGCTTAGTAAAGCGGCCTTCAGCTTGACTCTTTTCGGTTTCTCGGTAGCAGAATCTTGCGAAAAAGAGACTTCTATTCCACCTAGCTTTACATCTATAGTGCTGGAAAAAGAAGGGCTTGCCTGATCTTGTGCGTAAACACAATTCGAGACAAGCCCAATTATTATTAATGCTAAAATATTAAGCTTTAGCTTCATTTAGCTTTTCTGATACTTTATTCCAGTCGATCACATTAAAGAAAGCTTGGATGTAATCAGGTCTTCTATTTTGATAATTCAAGTAATAAGCATGTTCCCACACATCAATCCCTAAAATTGGTGTTCCGTCACATCCTGCAACATCCATTAGCGGATTATCTTGGTTTGGAGTTGAACAAACTTCTAATTTACCATTGGTGTAGCACAACCATGCCCAGCCAGATCCAAATTGAGTAGCAGCAGCCTTGGCAAATTCTTCTTTAAAAGCTTCAAAAGAGCCAAAAGCTTCATCAATCATGCTAGCAAGCTCACCTGATGGTAATCCACCACCGTTTGGTGACATTATTTCCCAAAAAAGACGGTGATTGTAATATCCGCCACCGTTGTTTCTGATTCCAGCTGAGTGATTTGAAATGTTTTTTAGGATAGATTCAATGCTTTCGTTTTCAAGCTCAGTTCCTTCAACTGCAGCATTTAATTTTGTAGTATACCCATTGTGATGTTTAGAATGGTGAATCTCCATGGTTCTTGCATCAATATGGGGTTCTAAAGCATTGTACTCATAATTTAATTCAGGTAATTCAAACGCCATTTTGTTTGGTTTTAAAGGTTTAAAATAGATTTATTCAAAAGTAATATTTCCATTACAGTTAATAAATTATACAACTAAAAGTCTCACTTGTTTCAGCATTGCACATTCTTTTTTACTTTTGGCATGAATTTAACAACAAAAAAATGAAAAAACTATTTACACTATTGGTAGTGGCAGGAATGTTCACCTTTACTGCTTGTGACCAAGCCGAAAAAAAAGAAACCAACACCGAAGCGGAGGCGCAAGAAATGATGGAAGAAATGGATGAAAAAACCGAAGAGGTTAGTGATGCTGCTGATGAAGCAGCAGACGAGGCCGCTGATGAAATGGAAGAAGCAGCTGATGAAGCTGAAGAAGCTGTTGAAGAAGCAGGTGACGCAGTTGAAGAAGCTACGGATACGCTTAAGTCAAACGCTGAAGAAGCAATGTAATCCAATCTTTGATATTGAAAAGCCCTTGACTATTAGTTAAGGGCTTTTTTTGTATCCAACAAATTCGCCGCTTTCTGCACTATATCATCTTCCTCATTCATNACCTCAAAGAAAGTATTACTTCCAAAAAGNTTTCTCCCAATTGCAGCTTTTAATCTATTGATTATAAGGNCTTCTGCTACTCTAGCTCCGTNCNTATCATAATTGATTCCCTTTTCTTCAGCATAAGCATAGAATTCTTTTAAAATTTGGGGACTNACTGTGAANTGATCTGAGAAACTCTCCTCAACAAATTGATCTATCAGGCTTTCACGGTTNCGATCAACATAATCAAAACCAAAATAGTAAAACATACCCTGGTAATTTAACTTGCCGAAATAAACTGATGTNCTTGANGTATCAATTGGAACAAAGTAATCAGGCATAATTCCTCCACCNCCATAAACAACTTTACCTTGAGGGGTGAAAAACTTTAAAGAATCGGGAAAGTCTATACTGTCCAAACTCAATAGTTCACCATTTGAGTAGCGCTGGTATGCTTCACTGTTGTAAGCATCAAGCCCATCATCATAGGGTTTTTGGATACTTCTGCCGGTTGGGGTATAATAACGTGCAACGGTGAGCCTCATGGCCGATCCATCAGGCCACTGTACTCCTTCTTGCACGAGACCTTTTCCGAAAGACCTTCTTCCAACTATATAGCCAAGGTCGTTATCTTGCAAAGCGCCAGCAACAATCTCACTAGCTGATGCAGAACCTTCATTGATCAAAACAGCAACTTCAGTATCTTCAAGCTGCCCTTTAGTTGTTGCCAAAAACTCTTTTCTTTCTCTAGATTTTCCTTTGGTGTAAACAATCAATTCACCTTCTTCCAAAAACTCATCTGCAATATCAGTAGCTGAATTCAAATAACCTCCGCCATTGTTCCTCAAATCTAAGATCAAGGCCCTCATTCCTCTATCTTTAAGATCACTGGCCGCTTCCATAAACTCTTCATGTGTATTTCTGGCAAAGCGAATAACTTTTATATAACCGACCTCATCATTTACCATGTAGGAAGCTTCTACAGAGTGTAAGGGTATTTCGTCACGCTTAATCTTAAAATCGAGTAGTTCAGTTTGCTGATCTCGATAGATACTCACCCGAACCTTAGATCCTTTGGGCCCTTTAAGCAACTTGACAACCCTGGTGTTATTGATAGTTTCACCAGTTATGTCTTCCCCTTCAACTTTGACAATTCGATCGCCGGCCTGAATGCCAAGCTTTTCTGAGGGTCCACCTGCCAAAGCACGCACCACCACTACGGTATCTTCTTGAATTCTAAATTCAATACCAATGCCCTCAAAGTTTCCTTCTAAAGGGTCGTTCACTTGGTTGTACTCGCTTTTCGGAATGTAATAGGAATGAGGATCTAAGTTCTGAAGAATCTCATTAATGGTTTCTTCCACTATAATTTGCTCTTTAATAGTATCAACATAATCAGATTTAATGTAACTGATTACTTGATTGAGCTTATCATTTTCAGAGAAGGCATTTTTAGAAAAGATAACCTTGCTTGGCTTTTCTGAACCAGCCATGAACTTCCCTATTAATATTCCTGCAGCAAGCACCAAGGCTATTACCAAGGGCATTAAAATTATTACACCTCTATTCTTTCTCATCTAAATCTGCTATTTGCTCAACCTCAACTCCGGCTTGTTTCAAAAATTTTATTCCAGAATCATCCTTGTAGGATTTTATGTATACTACCCTTTTAATTCCTGATTGCAAGACCAATTTACTACACTCTTTACAAGGAGATAATGTAATGTAAAGCGTTGCTCCATTTGAATTGTTCGTTGATTTAGCAACTTTCATAATGGCATTCGCCTCAGCATGAAGCACGTACCAAAGGGTTTTTTCATTTTCATCTTCACAGCAATTGTCAAATCCTGTAGGTGTACCATTGTATCCGTCAGAAATAATCATGCTATCCTTTACGATTAAAGCTCCTACCTGTTTTCGCTTACAATGAGATAACCTACCCCACTGCAAGGCCATACGCAAATAGGCTTTATCGTAGCGAAGTTGTTTGGCTTTACTTTCGTAACTAATCTTCATTAGATTGCTTCTTGATTTATTTGTTGTTCAATTACTTTAGGGTAATAATGATGTTCTAGCTTTTGTATTTTTTGTCTTAAAGAAAATACATCTTCCTTTTCTTCCAAATTACAACTAAATTGGGCTATTAACTTACCTTGGTCAAACTCTTCATTCACCAAGTGAATACTAATTCCACTTTCTGAATCTCTGTTTTCTATAACCGCCTCATGTACCCTTGATCCATACATGCCTTTGCCCCCATATTTCGGTAAAAGCGAAGGATGCAAATTGATAATCCTTTCAGGATAAGAACGAATCAGGCGAAGGGGTATTTTTCTTAAAAAGCCAGCTAAAACAATCCAATCTACCTTCTGCAAGAGCAGGAAGTCCAATAGTTTTGTACCATCCTGAATTTCTTGATTGCTAAAAAGCCTAAACGGCACACCATATTCTTCCGCTACTTTCAATACACCCGCATCGGCTTGATTGCAAATCAAGCAAACAACCTTAATCCTGGTGACATTTTTATTAAAATGCTTGATTATTTTTTCTGCGTTGCTTCCTTTGCCTGAAGCAAAAATTGATAGATTGATCATAATTTCAACTAGCTTTCAAAATTAGTTTTTATTCAATATCCAATTTAAGAAGAGTTAGCTTTTACTAAATCACTTCTAATCAGAATGAGTAGTGCAATTGAAAGGAAGTGAAAATAAATTTTGAAATTGCGTTAATAACGATTTTCTTTGCACCTTAAATCAAAATCAAAAACAATGGCAGATACAGCATCAAGAGTAAAAGCAATTATCGTAGATAAATTAGGAGTAGAAGAAAGTGAAGTAACTCCTGAAGCAAGCTTTACTAATGACTTAGGAGCTGATTCATTAGATACAGTTGAGTTAATCATGGAATTCGAGAAAGAATTCAACATTGCCATCCCTGACGATCAAGCTGAAAAAATTGCTAGCGTAGGCGACGCAATTAGTTACATTGAAGAGAATACCAAGTAATAAATCCTTCTCTCCGGATGGAAATGAAGCGAGTAGTAGTTACCGGAATAGGCGCAATTACTCCTTTAGGTAATAATTTAAAGGAGTTTTGGGGTGCTTTAAAAGGTGGTGTGAGCGGGGCAGCTCCGATCACTCATTTTGATGCATCAAAATTTAAAACGCAATTTGCTTGCGAGGTTAAAAACTACGACCCTACAGATTATTTTGACCGAAAGGAAGCGCGCAAGCTAGACTTGTTTGCTCAGTACGCCTTAATCTCGTCCGACGAAGCTATTCAACATTCGGGTTTAGACCTAGATCAAATTAATAAAGATCGAGTTGGTGTTATTTGGGGCGCAGGAATTGGAGGTTTAAGAACCTTCCAAGAAGAGTGCATCACTTTTGGTCAAGGAGATGGTACACCACGATTTAATCCTTTCTTCATTCCAAAAATGATCGCTGATATTGCTCCGGGGCATATTTCGATCAAATATGGACTTAGAGGTCCCAATTTTACTACCGTTTCTGCATGTGCTTCAAGTACTAATGCAATAAGTGATGCCCTAACCTACATTCGTTTGGGCAAAATGGACGCCTGCGTGTGTGGCGGATCAGAAGCTGCCGTGAGCGAAGCAGGAATTGGTGGCTTTAATGCGATGCATGCGCTCTCCAAAAGGAATGATGAGCCGGCAAAAGCTTCTCGTCCGTTTGACAAAGACAGAGATGGCTTTGTTTTAGGTGAGGGAGGAGGAACTTTGATCCTCGAAGAATACGAACATGCAAAGGCAAGAGGAGCAAAGATTTATGCAGAGCTAGTTGGTAGTGGACTATCGGCTGATGCTCACCACATGACAGCTCCACATCCTGAAGGACTTGGAGCGAAAAATGTTATGCGCCTTGCATTAGAGGACGCAGGCCTTGAAGCAGAAGACATTGATTATATAAATGTACATGGAACTTCAACTCCTCTTGGCGACATTGCAGAAGCAAAAGCCATTAAAGAGGTGTTTGGTGAACATGCCTACAATTTGAACATCAGTTCAACAAAATCTATGACAGGTCATCTTCTAGGAGCTGCCGGAATAATTGAAGCCATTGCTTCGGTGATGGCAATCAATGAGGGTATCGTCCCTCCGACCATCAATCACTTTACAGATGATGATGCGTTTGACCCTAAACTAAACTTTACCTTTAACCAAGCGCAAAAAAGAGAAGTAAAGGCAGCGCTCAGCAATACCTTTGGTTTTGGTGGTCATAATGCTTCTGTTATTTTCAAAAAATTCTAATTTTTGAGTTTATTTCAGGGGATTAGATATTTTTTGCTTCCCAAGCGGAACAAAAAAAGAGCCCTGAAAACTATTTTAGGCTTCTTCCCTGCTAACTTGCAACTGTANGAGCAAGCATTTACGCATAAGTCCATTATAAACGAAAAAGAAGATCGTTCGCAGTCTAATGAGCGTTTAGAATACTTGGGTGACGCCATTTTAAGTGCGGTAGTAGCAGAGTATTTTTTTAACCGCTTTCCCTATGAAGACGAAGGTTTTCTTACAAAAGTTAGAGCGAAGCTGGTAAGCAGAAGTTTTCTCAATAAACTTAGCGTTGAACTCGGACTTGATACTTTTCTAGAAACCTCGGCAAATCTGAAGCGCTCAAAGTCCATTTATGGGGATGCATTTGAAGCCTTAATTGGGGCTATTTATCTTGATAAAGGGTATGAAAGCTGCAGAAGGTTTTTAATTGACCGCGTCATTAGTGACTATATAGATATTGACGGTTTGATTGAAAAAGAGATTGACTATAAAAGTAAGTTAGTTGAGTGGAGCCAAAAACACAATAAGAAGTTCGACTACCGCCTAGATGAACTAAACAACGGAGATCGCAAGTACTTTAAGTGCAGCCTGCTGATTGAAGGTAAGGAAGC
>P_2C_Liq_1_UnCtyDRAFT_1000310_pt1 | contig 21357 bp, 18 predicted proteins | sample Pon2CUnioCityCA_2_FD_10234 | JGI IMG/M metagenome (IMG submission 10234) | reverse complement strand
CCAATAATTCCGCCCAAACCTGAATTTTTAATAATACTTTGCTTTATGTTTTCTTCATGAATCTTTTCTATTTTTTTTGAAACCCACATGGTTAGGGCCGCAAATAAAAGTGTACATCCTAATAGAATAAAAAAGAAGTTTTGACTAATTTTTAAATAGCCGCCAAAAAAGGCAAAAGGCACACTTAATACTACCAATGGTATCATTTTTTGCCAATCTAACTTTTTCTGTTTATAAAATAAAAATACATTTCCAGAAACCACAACAATATTGCACAACAAAGCAGTAGCTCTAATTTGTGTAAAAATAATTCCGGTTAAAGCTAAAATAGCTAAATAGCTAGAACCACCTCCAAAGCCAACTGAAGAATATAATATGGCAATGATAAAGAAAAGAAGTATTATGACACTGTAATTCGAAATTAGCTCAAACATATATAAAACCTCTAAAATAGTAAATACTGTTTATTGAAGATGAAATATTACTAAACATTTGTGATATTTCTGCTAAATTAATATATTTATGCTAAATAACTATATATGAATATAAATTCTTGTCCAAATTGTAATTCAGACCAATATATCAAAAGTGGAGTTGTTAATAATAGACAGCGTTATAAGTGTAAAAAATGCAATTATTTTTTTACGGTAAATAAAATAGGTAAAAAGATAGATGATTATTACGTAAATAAATCACTGCAGTTGTATTTAGAAGGGTTAACCTATCGTGAAATAGAGCGGATTTTAGGAGTATCTCACGTCAGTATCATGAACTGGGTGAAAAAATATAATATAAAAAGACCTTACAATTCAAAGTACCATTCTACTTATAGAATTTTAAATGCTTCAGAGCTGGGTATCTATTTTAGTAATGCGCAAAATATAAAGGGTGCAGGTGTGGTTGTTACAGAGTTAGGAGATAAGTTTATGCTTATAAAATGGGAGCGTTTTAAAGATTAATATAGTTATTTAACAAATAAATATAGTAGTTTTTATTTAATAGATTGTTTTTCAGAGTTTAGCCGAGCACACAAAATCAATAACTAACCTTAAACTAAACAATCAAATTAATGAAAAAACAAAAATTATTCTTAATAGGATTACTTTTAGCTTCCTTTCACTTTGTCACGGCTCAAGGATCTCCAGACTATACAGGTGGTCTTAAATTTAAATTGAATGAAGATGGCTCTAAATATCTTAGAATCATTTCTTGGGCGCAAGTTCAAACGAATTACAATACAGATAAAACATTCGATTCAAAAGGAAATGAGAACAGTAATTTAACTTTTAATTTGCGAAGAGCCCGTGTATTAATGTTCGCACAAATTAACAAAGACTTTCTAATTTTAACTCACTTTGGATTAAACAATCTTACAAGTGCCACCTTAAGTCCTACTGGAAAAGGCGATGGTTCACAGCTGTTTTTCCATGATGTTTGGGCACAATACAATTTGAGTGACAATCATTCAATTGGTGGTGGACTCCATTATTTTAATGGAATTTCTAGATTAAACAATCAGAGTACCTTGAATATGTTAACTTTAGATAACCACAGGCAATCTTGGGCTACATTGGGGCTGTCTGATCAGTTTGTACGTCATTTAGGTGTATTTCTAAAAGGAAACTTTAACAAACTGCAATATAGAATTGCGATCAATGAAGCTTCTATAGCTTCGTTAGATAATAGGGTGGCTGTTGCTGGTGGAAGTGCAGTGTATAATGGGCGTTCTACGTTAGGTTCAAAAACCGCTGGAAGAACTTACGCTGGTTATTTTGACTATCATTTTTTAGATCAAGAGTCAAATTTTTTGCCCTATAAAGTAGGAACATATTTAGGAGGCAAAAAGGTGTTTAATGTTGGTGCTGGTTTTTTTATACATCCTAAAGGAGTTGTAATAGACAATGGCGCTGCTAACGCACCAAACATTCAAGGTGAAGACGTATCAATATTTGCTGTAGATGCTTTTTATGATGCATCTATTGGTGATGATGGCAGTGCAATTTGAGGCTATGCTGTCTATCAAAATAATAATTACGGAACAAACTATTTGTTTGGTTCATATGGAACAGGGAATATTTTATATGCGCACGTAGGGTATGCAGTAAAAGGCGATAAGATGAAAACAAGATATCAACCTTATGTAAGTTATGACACCCATTTTTATGATGCCGTAAACGATTCTAGAAATACTATCGGATTGGGTGTCAATGCGTTTATGAGCGGTCATAATTCAAAATTAACCTTAGAATATAAAAGTGAGAAGTTTGTAACGAATACAAATATTATTTCTCTTCAAGCAATGATTTACCTATAAAACTAAAAAATATGGACAAAAAACAAAAACATGCAACCGCATATTGGAAAGAAAACCTCAAGTATTTAATCATTTTACTATCAATATGGTTTATCGTTTCTTTTGGTTGCGGCATTCTTTTTAGAGAGGCTTTAAATGAAATTAGACTTGGTGGTTTTAAACTAGGCTTCTGGTTCGCACAACAAGGATCAATTTATGTATTCGTAATTCTTATTTTCGTATATATCAGATTGATGAATAAATTAGATAAAAAATATGGTTTCGACGAGTAATCCGTCCTAAAATTATAAAACAAAATATTATGAGTGTACAAATATGGACATGGTTATTAGTAGGGATTTCGTTCGCCCTATATTTCGGAATTGCAATTTGGGCAAGAGCAGGCTCAACTAAAGAATTTTATGTTGCTGGTGGTGGTGTTTCTCCGCTGGCAAATGGTATGGCTACAGCTGCTGATTGGATGAGTGCTGCTTCTTTTATAAGTATGGCAGGTATCATTTCTTTTGCAGGATATGATGGGTCAGTTTATTTAATGGGATGGACTGGTGGTTATGTGCTTTTAGCGCTACTTTTAGCTCCTTATTTACGTAAGTTCGGTAAGTTTACAGTGCCAGATTTTATTGGAGACAGATATTATTCCAATACTGCAAGAACAGTAGCTGTATTCTGTGCGTTAATCGTTTCATTTACTTACGTTGCTGGTCAAATGAGAGGTGTAGGAATTGTATTTTCGCAATTTTTACAAGTCGATATTAATGTAGGTGTAATTATTGGAATGACAGTGGTATTAATATTCTCTTTATTAGGAGGGATGAAAGGAATTACCTATACACAAGTAGCACAATACTGTGTTTTAATTTTCGCTTTTATGGTGCCTGCATTCTTCATCTCTTTGCAAATGACAGGCAACATCATTCCGCAAATCGGAATGGGAGGAACCGTTGAAGATGGAACTTTTCTATTAGACAAACTTGACGCTTTACATACGCAATTAGGTTTTAAAGAATATACTTCAGGCTCTAAATCTACTTGGGATGTTTTTGCAATCACATTGGCATTAATGACAGGTACAGCTGGTTTACCTCATGTAATTGTGCGTTTTTTTACAGTACCAAAAGTAAAAGATGCTCGTAAATCTGCAGGATATGCTTTGTTGCTAATTGCTATTCTTTACACAACTGCGCCTGCAATTTCAGTTTTTTCAAGAACTAATTTAATTGAAACGGTAAGCGAAAAACAATATTCAGAAATTCCTCAATGGTTTAAAAATTGGGAAAACACAGGTTTAATTTCATGGACGGATAAAAATGGTGATGGTAAAATTCAATACGTTGCAGGAAATGCTTTAGATGGTAAAAAACCAGTATTTACAGAAACAAGAGGTACGTATGGAGAAAGAATGATTGCTAATGCTAGTATGTCTGCAAAAAACGAATTGTATGTGGATAGAGATATTATGGTTTTGGCGAATCCAGAAATTGCAAATCTACCAAACTGGGTTATTGGTTTAGTAGCGGCTGGTGGATTGGCAGCAGCTTTATCTACAGCAGCAGGATTATTGTTGGTAATATCAACTTCTGTTTCTCATGATTTAATTAAAAAACAATTGAAACCAGATATTTCTGATAAAGGCGAATTAAGAGCAGCAAGAATTGCCATTTTTGTAGCCATTTTAATTGCTGGGTATTTCGGAATTAATCCGCCAGGTTTTGTCGCCGCTGTTGTTGCATTGGCNTTTGGATTGGCAGCAGCATCCTTCTTTCCTGCNATTATTTTAGGAATTTTTGATAAGCGTATGAATAGTCAAGGTGCTATTTCTGGGATGGTTGTAGGAATCGTATTGATGTTGTTCTATATGATGAAGTTTAAACTAAATATGTTTGGTGGAGGTACGAGCGAAGATTGGTGGTTTGGTACATCTCCTGAAGGTTTTGGAACAATAGCAATGTGTGTAAATATCGTAATCTCTGTGGTGGTGTCAAGGTTAACACCAGCTCCACCTCAAGATGTTCAAGAAATGGTAGAAAATATTAGAATACCTTCTGGAGCAGGNGAAGCATCTAGTCATTAAAAAAAGATAAATCTAAGTTTGCTATTTATAAATCAGCATTGCAACTTGTAATGCTGATTTATTTATTATTTTTAGAGTCGAAAGTTTACCAATGAAAAAAAGACACGAACAAAAGTTAATTGTGCTATCTATAGCCTTGTTTTTAATTTTTAACATCCCTTTTCTCCTTGTTTTTAATTTAGAAGGAGCAATTTTAGGGTTTCCTGCTTTTTATTTTTCAATCTTTTCAATTTGGTTACTCTCTGTAGTTATTTCATACATCGTATTAAGACGACATTATGAATAATTTTAGCTTAATCATTATCATTATTATTTACCTAGCAGTATTGTTTTATATTGCTTTTTTTGCTGAAAAAAAAAGACAAAGCAAATGGGTAAATAACCCATATATCTACACCTTATCTTTAGCAGTATATTGTTCGGCTTGGACGTATTATGGTAGTATAGGTATTGTAGCGAATTCAGGAATTGATTTTCTTCCCATTTATTTAGGACCTGTAATAGCAGCTCCAATGTGGATAATAGTACTTCGTAAAATCATTAGAATATCGAAACAACATAAAATTTCATCGATAGCAGATTTTATTTCATTACGTTATGGTAACAATCGTTTTCTTGGTGCTTTGGTAACTATTATTTGTCTTTTTGGTACCTTACCTTACATTTCATTGCAATTAAAAGCTGTTTCTGAAACATTTGAAATCATGTCTGATGAAACGAGTTATGTTTCTACTTCAATCATAGATGATTCTACTTTTTACGTAGCTTTATTGTTGGCTATTTTCGCAACTTTTTTTGGAACACAAAATACAGACGCTTCAGAAAAGCACAAAGGTATTATTGCATCTGTTGCATTTGAATCTGTATTAAAATTGCTATTTTTTCTGGTAATAGGTATTTATGTAACGTATTTTTTATTCAATGGTACAGAAGATATTTACAATCAAATTTCAGTGGTAGATAACTTTAAAGAACTCACAACACTGAGTGGAGTTGAGGACGGCTTTAATTGGTTTTTTTTGATAGCCTTATCCTTTATCTCTGTCTTTTTATTGCCACGTCAGTTTCAAGTTTCAGTATTAGAAAACAATAGAGAAAAACATTTAAAAAAAGCAATTTGGTTGTTTCCATTGTATTTATTTTTGTTCAATATTTTTGTGATCTTCATTGCTTGGGCAGGTAAAATTACCTTTGGTGATACTCAAAATGCAGAATATTATACGTTATTACTTCCTTTAAAAAACGGTAATGCTTTTTTAGCTACGCTAGTTTTTTTAGGTGGATTTTCGGCAGTTATATCAATGGTGGTTGTATCTACACTAGCGCTGTCAACAATGGTAAGTAACAACTTAATTATACCTTATGGTTTTTTAGATAAGTTTATAAGAAATCAACCAGAGCGAAACTCGAAGTACATTAAAAACATTCGTCGAATTTCAATTTTTACGATTATCATTTCTGCTTATTTCTTTTATGTTTCTTTTTCTAGAGAACTCTCATTATATGCTATAGGTTTAATTTCATTTGTTATTATTGCACAATTAGCACCGTCCTTTTTTATTGGTTTATTTTGGAATCGAGGTTCATCAAAAGCCGCCATTATAGGAATGATTGTAGGCTTTTTCATTAGCCTTTACACTTTAGTTTTGCCATTTACATGGCAAGCATATACAGGTACAGACCATTTTATTCAGCAGGGTTTGTTCGATATTGCAGCCTTAAAACCTTACGCTTTATTTGGAGTTGATTTTTTAAGTCCACCAGCACATGCTTTTTTTTGGAGCATTACATTTAATGTGATGAGTTATTTGATTTTTTCTTTAGTAGCTAAAGGCAATTATAGAGAACGGAATTATGCAGAAATGTTTGTAGATAGTAATAGTTTTACATCACTTCAAGACAATGCATTTGTATGGAAAGGTGAAGCGTATGTTTCGGATATCAAGAGTGTATTGGTTCGTTTTTTAGGAGACAAAAGAGCAACCCGTGCACTTCATCTATTCTTTACAAAATACAAATTACCATCAGATACCCAATTGGCAGATGCACGTTTAATCAATTTTTCTGAAAAACTTTTGACAGGAAGCATTGGTTCTGCATCAGCAAAAATATTGATTTCAAGCGTGGTTAAAGAGGAGCAAATCAGCTTGGTAGAAGTATTAAAAATTTTGGAAGAATCTAAAGAGAACATTGTAAGCAATCGAGTTTTATTAGAAAAATCGAATGAATTATCTAAATTATCGTCTAAGTTAAAAGATGCTAATCAAGAATTAATTGCAAAAGATCAACAAAAAGATGAGTTTTTAGATACAGTTGCGCACGAATTGAAAACACCAATCACAGGAATTCGCGCTGCAACAGAACTATTGATGGATGAAGAAGACGATATGCCCCATGAAATTAAAAAGAAATTTTTAAAGAATATCCTTCAAGATTCAGAACGTTTAGGACGATTAATTCACAATATTTTAGATTTTGAAAAGTTAGAAACTGGAAGATTACATCTAGATATCCAATACAATGATATTCAAAAAACAATTCAAAAAGTTTTGGATAGTATTTCTCATCTGGCTGCCAAAAAAGAGGTTATTATTATAAATAGAAATTTGCACTCATTTAAAACAAATTATGATGAAGACAGAATTTTACAAGTTTTTACCAATTTAATCTCTAATGCAATCAAGTTTTGTGAGCCTAAAACAGGTAGAATAGAAATCGATTATAAGTTAGGAAATGAAGTAGTTGAAATTTCTGTATCTGATAATGGTAAAGGAATTCCCGAGGAAGATCATAAGTATATTTTTGACAAATTTTATCAATCTAAACACCAAAATACAATTAAGCCACAAGGCAGTGGATTAGGCTTGGCAATAACCAAACAAATAGTAGAAAAACACCATGGGAAAATTTGGGCTAAAAAAAATGTAAAAAATGGTGCAATACTTGTTTTTACCATACCTTTTAAGTAAATTGGTAACCTATTAGCGGATGATGAACAAGATTTTAATTGTAGATGATGAGCCTAACATTGTAATGTCATTAGAATACGCCTTTAAAAAACAAGATTTTGAGGTGTTTATTGCAAGGGATGGTAGTGAAGCTTTAGAGATATTAAAACATCATATTCCTAACATTGTGTTGTTAGATATTATGATGCCAAATGTAGATGGTTATCAAACCATAGAATATATAAAGAATACAGATAGTTTAAAAGATACGAAAGTAGTCTTTTTAACGGCAAAAAATAAAGCTTCAGATATTGAAAAAGGTTTAAAACTTGGAGCTGATAAATATTTAACAAAACCTTTTTCAGTAAAAAAAATAGTTTCAGAAATTCTGCAACTATTAGCTTAAAGAACGTCTTTTTAGCTATTAAATATTGATTTTGTGTGCAAACAAACAATGTTTAATTAAAGTTTAAAGACATGAAATTTCAACTAAATGCAATTACTTCAGATATTTTTATAAGTATCTATGTGGTTGTAACGCTTTACCTACGATTTAAATTCGAAAATAATCAGAATGTAAATCCTATACTTTCTATAATGTTAGGAATCTCTTTTGTAGCAATCATATGGGCGCTTATCAAACTTAAAATTTTGAATCCCAATTGGTTTGGATTGTTTACTTCTAAAAAAGTGAACTCATGAACTATAAAGAGTTTTACAAAGAAAGCATTCATCAACCTGAACAATTTTGGGAAAAACAAGCCAATCAATTAGATTGGTTTAAAAAGCTAAAGACAATCTTATCTAAAGATAAATACAATTATAATCAATGGTTTGAAGATGGCGAACTTAACCTAAGTTATTTGTGTATTGATAAACACATTAAAGATGGATTTGGAGATCAAAATGCAGTTATTTTTGATTCACCCGTTACAAACACAAAAGAGCACATCACTTTTAATCAACTACATCATGAGGTTTCTAAATTAGCTGGAGGGTTACATACTTTAGGATTAAAAAAAGGAGATACTTGTATCATTTATATGCCTATGATTCCGCAGGCGCTTTATGCAATGCTGGCTTGCGTAAGAATAGGAGTTATCCATTCTGTTGTTTTTGGAGGCTTTGCACCACATGAATTAGCAATTAGAATTGATGATTGTAAACCTAAGGTAATTATAACAGCTTCAAACGGAGTAGAAATACAACGTATTATTCCATACAAACCTTTTGTAGATGAAGCTATTCATCAGTCAAAAAATAAACCCGCACATGTGATAGTTTTTGACAGAAAATCAGGTGTAGATTTTCCAAAAAAAAGTTATGATATCGATTATAAAACACTGGTTGAAAAATCGCCTTCTGTAGAATCGATATCAGTTGAATCGACACATCCTTCTTATATTTTATATACCTCAGGAACTACGGGAACACCAAAAGGAATTATAAGAGATTCTGGTGGTTACGCAACAGCGCTAAAGTTTTCTATGAAATATATTTATGGAGTTGATGAAGGCTATACGTTTTGGGCAGCCAGTGATGTTGGCTGGGTAGTTGGGCATAGCTTTATTGTCTATGGACCACTATTAAATAGAAATACAACCATTATTTTTGAAGGAAAACCTATAAAAACTCCAGATGCTTCTACGTTTTGGCGCGTAATAAGTGAGCATAAGGTAAAAGTAATGTTTACTGCGCCAACTGCAATCAGAGCCATTAAAAAAGAAGATCCAGAAGGGAAAATGATTCAAAATTTTGACATTTCTTGTTTGAAATATCAATTTTTGGCGGGAGAACGTTGTGATGTTGCAACCTTAACTTGGACACAAGAAAAATTGAAAATTCCTGTGATCGATCATTGGTGGCAAACAGAAAGTGGTTGGCCAATGGTTGCCAATATGTTAGGCGTGAAATTGCAAGAAGTAAAACCAGGTTCTGCAAGTTTTCCTGTTTGTGGGTATGATATTCAAATTTTAAATGAAGAAGGTAAGCAGGTAGAAGATGCTGTTGAAGGGTATGTTGCCGTAAAATTACCATTGCCTCCAGGAACATTGAGTAACCTTTGGGGGAATCCAGAGCGTTTTAAACTTGGTTATTTAAATCGTTTTCCTGGATATTATTTTTCTGGTGATGGTGGTTATAAAGATGAAGATGGCTATGTTTTTATTACAGGTAGAGTAGATGACATTATCAATGTGGCAGGTCATAGGTTATCTACTGCAGAAATGGAAGAAATTGTGGCATCTCATAAAGCTGTGGCAGAATGTGCTGTTTTTGGTGTGCATTGCGAATTAAAAGGTCAAAAACCTTTAGGTTTGGTTGTCTTAAAATCTGATGAATCTTCCGAGAAAACCATAATTCAGAAAGAAATTATACAAGCCGTTCGTCACGAGATAGGGGCTGTTGCCTCTTTTAGAGATGTATTGGTTGTGCAGCGATTACCTAAAACAAGAAGTGGAAAAATTCTTCGTAAATTGTTACGAAATATTGCAGACGAACAACAGTTCAATATTCCATCAACGATAGATGATGTTCAAATTATAGAAGAAATAAAGTTAGTATATCAAACCCATCATATTGGGATTCATAAATAAAAGTAAATTAAAAAAATATGAGTAATTATCACATTAAACATTTAGAAGAGTATTATCAAGTATATAGAAAATCGGTCAGAGAACCAGAAAATTTTTGGGAAGAAATTGCAGAAGAACATTTTTTATGGCGCAAAAAATGGGATAAAGTGTTAGAATGGGATTTCTCTAAACCAGAAATAAAATGGTTTGAGGGTGCAAAACTAAACATCACAGAAAACTGTATAGATAGGCATTTGGCAACTAGAGCTAATAAAACTGCGATCTTATTTGAACCTAACGACCCTAATGAACCAGCAGAGCATATTACGTACAAACAATTATCTGAAAGGGTAAACCAATTTGCAAATGTTTTAAAAGAAAACGGAATTCAAAAAGGAGATAGAGTGTGTATTTATGTACCAATGATTCCTGAATTGGCAATTGCAACTTTGGCCTGCGCAAGAATCGGTGCCATTCATTCTGTAGTTTTTGCAGGCTTTTCATCAACAGCACTATCTACAAGAATTAACGATTCCGATTGTAAAATGGTCATTACCAGTGATGGCTCTTATAGAGGTTCAAAAACCATCGACTTAAAAGGAATTGTAGATGAAGCCTTAACTTCTTGTCCGTCTGTAGAAACAGTTTTAGTGGCCAAAAGAATTTCATCAAAAATAGAAATGAAAGAAGGGCGTGACAAATGGTTNCAACCTTTATTAGATTCAGCATCAAAAGTATGTGTAGCAGAAGTGATGGATGCAGAAGATCCACTATTTATTTTATACACTTCTGGATCAACAGGAAAACCAAAAGGAATGGTGCATACCACAGCAGGTTATATGGTGTATACTGCTTATACGTTTAAAAATGCTTTTCAATATAAAGAAAACGATGTGTATTGGTGTACCGCAGATATTGGTTGGATTACAGGGCATTCATATATCGTTTACGGACCTTTAGCAAACGGAGCAACTTCAGTACTGTTTGAAGGTGTACCAAGTTATCCAGATTTTGGTCGCTTTTGGGAAATTGTAGAAAAACACAAAGTAACTCAATTTTATACAGCACCAACAGCCATAAGAGCTCTGGCAAAACACGGCACAGAATTGGTAGATAAATATAATTTATCGTCCTTAAAAGTATTAGGGTCTGTTGGAGAACCTATAAATGAAGAAGCCTGGCACTGGTATAATGATACTATTGGAAAAAACAAAAGTCCGATTATCGATACTTGGTGGCAAACAGAAACTGGAGGCATGATGATTACACCAATTCCTTTTGTAACTCCAACAAAACCAACCTATGCTACGTTGCCATTTATAGGTGTTCAACCTTGTTTAATGGATGAAAATGGTAACGAATTAAAAGGAAATCAAGTTGATGGGAGGTTATGCATTAAGTTTCCTTGGCCTAGTATGGCAAGAACCATTTGGGGCAATCACCAACGTTATAAAGAAACCTATTTTTCTGCTTATGAAAATAAATATTTTACAGGTGATGGCGCTTTGCGAGATGAAGTAGGGTACTATAGAATTACAGGTAGAGTAGATGATGTAATTATTGTTTCTGGCCATAATTTAGGGACAGCACCAATAGAAGATGCTATAAATGAGCATCCTGCAGTTGCAGAATCTGCTATTGTTGGTTTTCCTCATGATATNAAAGGAAGTGCGTTNTATGGTTACATTACTTTAAAAGATATAGGAGAAAGCAGAATTCATGATAACTTACGCAAAGAAATTAATCAATTAATTGCAGATCGTATTGGGGCAATTGCAAAGTTAGATAAAATACAGTTTACAGAGGGCTTACCAAAAACACGTTCAGGAAAAATTATGCGACGTATTTTGCGTAAAATAGCCTGTAATGAAATGGATAATTTAGGTGATGTTTCTACCTTGTTAAATCCAGAAGTTGTAGAAAATATTATAGAGAATAGGCTGTAATATTTTGAGGTATAATTAATAAAATCACTTTTTGAATTTCAAAAAGTGATTTTATTTTTAGAACCAACCTATAAAGTGTCTAAGCTGAAGTTTCTTCTTTTTTGCTTTTAAGAGTTTGCTGATTTTTAAAAAAACCAAAGCGGTTAAATAAGCATCTCCAGAAGCTGTATGTCTATCGTGCATCTTTAGGTTAAACAACCTACATAAATCATCTAAACTATAGTGCTTTTCATCTTTTACATATTTCGATTTTTTGTACAACAGAGCAGTATCAATTACCTTATTTTTTAGTTTTGGTAAATTATTTCTTTTTAATACTTCATTTATCATTGAAATATCAAAAGCTGCGTGATGTGCAACCAAAATACTGTTTTGCACATAGTTTAAAAAAGCTTTTAGAGCTTTTAATTCATCAATTTTTGTAAATGTTCCATGCTTTAAAAGTCCGTGTATTTTAACCGTTTCTTTTTTAAACTCTTCTTGATAGACATAGATTTCTAATTGATCAGAAATTGATATTGAAAAATTTTTTACAGCAACGCATCCAATGGATAATAATCGATCGTTTTTTGAATCTAAACCTGTGGTTTCTGTATCAAAAACAACAAATCTAGTATCTTTTACATCTTGTTTTTTTGTTTGAAAAGATTGCAAATATTTTTCAAAAAAATCGGGATATGTTTGTTTAGAAAAGAGACCCATATCCTATAAAAATTGAGAGAGTTTAAAGCGAGTTTGAATTAATTCTTGAATTTCTTTAATCGGTTTGAAACAATTTTTAAGCTGAAGTCTATTAGTTTTACTGAGTAAAGAAATATCGATATATCTTCCAGAATTGTTGTTTTCTAATCCTTCTTGGGTTCTAAAGTGCAACAAGGTATTAAAAGCAATTTCACAAGATTCATATAAATCTTTATTTTGTGGTTCTAATTTACCCAATTTTTGAAAACGTTCTTGTGTGCTGTTTATATTTTTTATTTGATGAGATAGACTTAACAACCTAGCTGCATCAACTAAGGGCATTATGGCTCTAGCCTTTATGTCAAATTGATTCTTATGTTCACCAGAGTTTTCTACTAAAAAGTTTCTAAAAAAACTTAAAGGTGGTGGGTTTTGCAATGCATTTCTGCCTAAATAATTTAAGAATATTTCATAGCTAGCAATAGATTTAAATATACTTTCAGATAGCGCTTCAACTAATTTTAAATCTCCATAAACCAACGTATAATCAAAAAAGATGTTCGACAAAAGTATTTTATCTTCAGTGGGTTTTGTAATCCAATTGTTAAATTGTTGTTGCCATTCAGTTACAGATAAACACCACTTTGGGTTACTTGCCATCATTTGTGCAGGGCAGAATTCAAAACCAATAACAGCTAAATTTTTGTTGATGATGGCTGCTAGTTTTAAAAAATAGTTTTTAGTGGTTTCGACATCTTTTGTATCGGCAAAAATCAAAGCATTATCTTGGTCTGTTATCAATAATTGTTCTTTTCTACCTTGACTTCCAATGGCTATCCAGGAAAAAGGAACTGGAGGTTTTTGCTGAATTTCATGTAAAGCAAAATCGATAATTTTTTGAGTAATACTAGTGTTTATCTCTGATATGATGGAAGTTATAAACCGAATAGGAATTTGTTGATGAATATAATTTTTTAAAAGTATTTGACTTTTCTGTTTGCTATTTTTTAATTGAGCAACGGTTTTGCTCCTTTTTATTTCTTTGATTAAAACCGAAGGATTATTGCCATGCACAACCACAACGTCATGTTCAGAAAGTATGCCTATGAGCTCAGAATTAATAGTTCCGTCTTTTGTAATGCACAAATGAGAAATTTGATGTTTTAACATTTCTATTTGTGCTTCTGCAACAGATAAATTTTTATGAAATGTTAATACTGGGCTAGACATAATGTCGCACACATTGGCATCAATAGAAACTTTACCAGTTGCAATTTTATTTCTTAAATCTTTATCTGTTATGATTCCTAAGGGCAATTTGTCATCAACAATAACGATAGAGCCAACTTTATGCAAAGACATTGTAATGGCAGCTTCTTTAACAGAAGTTGTAAGACTACAAGTTATCGGATTCTTAGAATAATTAGCAGATTGCACTTCAGTAAAAGAATCACTGATTTTAGTAGAAACGATTTGTTCTTTAAATAAAATAGTTTCACTTTTTGAAGACAATAATCTTGCCTGATTTACCTTATAATAGGTAGATAGGAATTTTAATACCTTTTGATTGTTATGAATTATCGAACTAAATTTCTCAAGCGGAATGCAGTACAAAATGGTTTCTTCTATCGCTTTAGCCTTTAAAGCATAATTATCTTGTTGTATAAATGCTCTTAACCCAAACACATCGCCTTCATCGCATTTATCTGCTAAAATTTCATCGTTATATAAACCAATGGCACCATCTTTTACGGTATAAAAATGATTTTTTAATTTGGATTCTTTGTCAAAAATCACCTCATTATTTTCAACATAAATAACCTCTATTTCCATCGCAATTTCCATCAATTCAGGTAAAGAAAGAAAGTGAAATGGCGGATGGTTTTTTAAAAAATCTAAAATGCGCTCTGCAATTGTGTTTTTCATAGTGGCAATCTAAAAATATTTTTTAAATTTTATACTGATATTTATCAATTCAGTTCATTTATCTTAATTTTGAGTGGCGTTTATTCTACATCTTCTTAAATCTTAACATATTTCGTCAAAATCATTCAATGTATTTTCTTTAAAACAGCTTGTAATGAAATTGATGATTTTTTTGCTTTATTAAAGTCAGAAGTCATAGACAATATTAAGAAAAGGTATTTGTAATAAAGCCTGTACATTGATATTTGTAATTGCCACTGATTTTTGATTTAGAAGCAAGTTCAGCACAAGAATCTATGAGGTCTTTTTTATTAGCCTAACTTTGCAAATATGTCATACTTGTTTTCAATGGCATGCAAATTGACAAACCTAAGCTGATTTCCAATTTTAATACAATTTATGCAACATCTTAAAGAATCAAAAACAACTAAAACAAAACCAAAAGTTTCTATTGGTAAAGCGTTTAAAACCATTATTTGGCCAAGAAGAAATTTGGTTTTTATTGGTCTTATTTTAATAGTAATTAGAAGTTTATCGGGTTTAATTTTGCCTTGGCAAAGTAAGGTTTTATTAGATGATGTTGTACCAAATAAAAATTTTGATCAACTCTATCAATTAATTGGTATTGTGTTAGGTGCAATCTTATTACAATCAACAACTTCATTTTTATTAACTCGAATTTTAAGTGTACAAGCGCAATATTTAATATCAGAATTAAGAGCACAAGTTCAGAAAAAAGTACTGTCTTTACCCATCAGTTTTTTTGATAATACAAAATCTGGAGCATTAGTTTCTAGAATTATGAGTGATGTAGAAGGTGTTCGAAACTTAATTGGTACAGGTTTGGTGCAACTGGTGGGAGGCACAATTACAGCTGTAATTTCATTGATTATTTTAATTAACCTGAATCCTTGGATGACTTTATTCGTGTTTTTACCTATTTCTATTTTCGGAATTGTGGCGTTAAAAGCGTTTAAATTTATTCGTCCAATTTTTAGAACGCGAGGTAAAATAAATGCAGAAGTAAATGGACGATTAACGGAAACTTTGGCAGGAGTTAGAGTGATAAAAGCTTTTAATGCAGAAGAACAAGAAAATATAGTTTTTGAAAAAGGTGTAGATAAATTGTTTCAGAATGTGAAAAAGAGTTTAACAGCCACTGCAATTATGACAAGTTCATCTACATTTTTAATTGGTGTAGCGACTACAGGAATTATGGGAATTGGCGGTTATTATATGATGCACGGAGAAATGACCACTGGAGAATTCCTGTTTTTTACATTAATTCTAGGTTTTATGATTGCACCTATTGTGCAAATGAGCAATATTGGTAGTCAACTTACAGAAGCGTTGGCAGGTTTAGATAGAACAGAAGAATTAATGAATATGGCTGCTGAGGAAGATGATGAAGACAGAACCATCGAGTTGCAAAAAATTAAAGGAGAAATTATTTTTGATGATGTTTCTTTTGCGTATGAAGAAGGTAAAGAAGTGTTGAATACCATCAATTTTAAAGTGCCAGCAGGTACTGTAACAGCTTTGGTGGGGAGTTCTGGTTCAGGGAAATCTACGATTGCAGGTTTATCAGCCACCTTTTTAAATCCGAAATCAGGCAAAATTACGATTGATGATCAAGACCTGTCTAAAGTACAATTAGCCAGTTATCGTAAAAATTTAGGAGTGGTTTTACAAGACGAATTTTTGTTTGAAGGAACGATTAGAGAAAATATATTATTTCCAAGACCAAATGCATCAGAAGAAGAACTACAAAATGCTGTAAAAGCGGCCTATGTTAATGAATTTACAGATAGGTTTGATGAAGGTTTAGATACCTTAATTGGAGAAAGAGGGGTAAAACTTTCAGGTGGTCAGCGTCAACGATTGGCTATCGCTAGGGCAATTTTAGCAGATCCGAAAATCATTATTTTAGATGAAGCAACCTCTAGTTTAGATACAGAAAGTGAATCTTTAATTCAGAAAAGTTTATCAGAATTGGTAAAAGATAGAACTACGATTGTAATTGCGCACAGGTTGAGTACCATTAAACAAGCAGATCAAATTTTAGTTATAGAAGCTGGTCATATTGCAGAAAGAGGCACACACAAAGAATTGATTGAAGCCAAAGGCAGATATTATGACTTGTATACGTATCAATCTAAGATTTAGTGAAACTCAATTTTTAAAAGTTGCAAAGCAACGCATTAAAAATTGCAAGTTGAACTAATCCCGCTTTTTATCGGGATCTTTTAGCTTTAATTCTAATCTTTTAGCTTTAATTCAGAACTTTTAGCTTTAATTCTAAACATAATTTAGAAGAATTATGTTATAGCTTTTCAAAGCAACGCATTAAAAATTGCAAGTTGAACTAATTCCCTTGGTAAGTAGATTTTTTTGATTTAAAATGCACTTGTCATCTCGAACTTGTGGAGAAATCTCAATAAAGATTTTCTTATTTTTGTAAGAATTCTAAATGAAAACGACTCCAATCCAAATAAATAAAAACAATGAAAAAAATCACTGTATTAGTTTTCTTATCATTCATCCTTATTTCTTGTAAAAAGGAAACTAAAAATGATTCAAAAGCGAGCGAGGTTATAGTTAGTAAAAAAGAAAGTTTTCCAGAAGAATTAGGTAAAATATTTACAAAACATGGAGGTATTGAAGCGTGGAGAAAAGCACGAGTGTTGTCATTTAATAAGGGAGACGAAGTGCATACCATAGATTTGCATTCAAGAAAAACGGTTGTAAATCACCCAGATTATTCTTTGGGTTTTGACGGCTCAACAGTTTGGTTAAGTGAAGAAAAAGAAGGAACATATAAAGGTAACCCTACTTTTTACTATAACTTATACTTTTACTTTTATGCAATGCCTTTTGTTTTAGCAGATGATGGAATTATTTACGAAAAAGCAGCTCCAATTTCTTTTGAAGGAACAACTTATCCTGGCTATAAAATATCATATAAAGCCAATGTTGGCACTTCTCCAGATGATAATTATATGGTGTATTATAACCCAAAAACCTATCAAATGGAATGGTTGGCATATACGGTTACTTTTAACTCTAAAGTGCCCTCAGATCGTTATAATTTGATTAAATATAATCAATGGGAAAACGTAAATGGATTGATACTGCCAAAAAAAATTACGTGGTATAACAAAGATAATAATGGAAATCCAACTACAGCTGCAAAACCGGCAACAGAATTTACCTTACCTTTAATTAGTCAAGGAAAATTGGCAAATTCTTTTTTTGCGAAACCTGCAAATTAGTTTCTAGTCTCTAGTCTCTGGCTAATCTCATCATATACAGAGACATAATAACTATGAAACCTTGAAAGCAAAACATTTTCGAGGTTTTTTGTATCTTTTAAAATGGATAAATCAAAGAGTTTAATANCTGCAACTTCTTCAGTTTGTATGGTTAATTGATTGACAGGAACTTTTAATTCGGCAATAAAAACGTGATGATGTTCGTTATCTTGAATTCCGTTTTCATGAGAAACTTGGTGAATTCTTGTACCAATTTTAATGAAATCTTTTTCGTTAAGCTGTAAACCAATTTCTTCAAAAACTTCTCTTTTTGCAGATGATATAACAGTTTCTCCAGCGCCAATATGTCCGGCAACAGAAATATCCCATAAACCAGGAAATACTTTTTTTGTTAACGCTCTTTTCTGGAGTAGTATTTTTTCATCCGAAGTAAACAACCAAATATGCACAGTAGCATGAAACCAACCGTGTTTATGCGCTTCAGATTTTAAGGCTGTTTTTCCTGTTGGTTTTCCCTCAGGTGTTAAAATATCTATGAGTTCATCCAAAGTAAAAATTTTTAGTTTTTCGGGTAAACAATTAATCTGCGTTTAATTCAATTTTTGAGTTACTACCTTCAAAAAGGTGCAAATAATCATCAACTTTAAACGATTTACTATTAAAACGAGACGTTCGATGTCTGCCTTCTTGTTGTCTAGTTATACTTCTTGCAAAGCGTCTAATTTCTTCTTTGTTTGTTAATATAATTCCAGGAACTGAAGTGCTTTTGCCGTTTTCATCTTTGGCCACCATTGTAAAATAAGAAGAGTTACAGTGTTTAATTTTTCCTGTTCTTATATTTTCAGAAATTACGCGTAAACCCACAACCATAGAAGTTCTGCCTGTATAATTTATAGATGCTTTTAAGGTAACCAACTCACCAACTTCTATAGGATTTAAAAAATCTACTTTATTTACAGAAGCAGTTACACAGTAATTGCCAGAATGTTTAGATGCACAAGCAAACGCAATTTGATCCATTAAATTTAAAATATGCCCACCATGAATTTTACCGCTAAAATTAGAGTGCGATGGCAACATTAAATCAGTAATTGTTAATTGAGATTCGCTTATATGTTTGTATTGTTTTTTTATATCAGCCATACTTCAAAAATACAATTCTTTTTTTCAGTTTGTATTGCTTAAAACTCAAAAAAATGAAACTTTTTAAGTGAAAATATTCCCTTTTACAAACTAATTTTTCCCTTTTAGCCTTATTTTATTGTTTTACAATCATGTAATTGCTTTATTTACATTGAAATCAAGAAGAAATTTCATTAAATTTATAAAAAATTCAAAATCACTAAATATTTCATAAAAAAAATAACTTTACACACAACTATTAAAACCCAATTCAAATGAAAAAACACTACATTTTTAAATTTATTTTAGTATTAATTCCAGTATCTGCTTTTTTATTAATGTCTAGCTCAGGTGGTAGATCAGATGGCAGATCTGGTTCTCCTGGAGATGGAGGAAGCACATGTGCAGCTTGTCATGCTGGAGGTAATTTTAACACTTCTGTAGCCATAACTTCTAACATACCAAGTACAGGGTATTTGTTAAATACAGATTACACAATTAGTGTAAATACAACATCTAGCGCTTCATCATATGGGTTTCAATTGACAGCAGAAAATGGTTCAAATGTAAAAATTGGAACATTTAGTGCGGGTTCAAGCTCTAGAACTGTAAATGGCGCTAAAGCAATTACGCAATCATCGCCTTCTAGTACTGGAAATTGGTCATTTACATGGAAATCACCTTCTACAGATTTGGGTCGCGTAACTTTTTATACAGCTGTAAATGCTGCAAATGGTAATGGTGGTACTTCTGGAGATCAGGTAGTTACGGGCTCTACTTCGTTACCATCATTAAGTATTTCAGAAGCAAATCGTTTAGATTTTGAGATGTATCCAAATCCGGCTTCAGATAACCTCACCATTCAGTTGCCTTCTGGTTCGTCTAAAGCTACTGTGCAATTTTACGATTACATAGGTAAGTTGGCATTATCACAAAGTATTACCAATGATAACAATAAGATCAATGTAAATGATTTATCAACTGGAATTTATATTTTAAAAGTCCTTGCTGATGATAAAATTGGAACACAAAAATTTATAAAAAGATAATAAGTTTTTAGTTTAGTTGATGAAAACCGATTGTAAATTTTGCAATCGGTTTTTTTTTGAAATTATTTAAAGTAAATTTGTGTAGCGCTAAAAACCAAGAAATGAACTATATTCTATTTGATGGAGATGTTAGAAAATCCCTTTTACCATTTACCTATACCAAACCTGTCGCAGATTTAAGAATCGGTATTTTAACCATTAGAGAAAAATGGGAAAAATATTTAGGTTTAACAACAACTACAATTACGGAGGAATATTTAGAGGAAAAATATCCAATGGTTGAATTGGAAGCAAACATATTGATCAATGCTTCCTTTTGTCCTACAAAAAGTTTGGTAGCTAAAGTGAAAGCATTATCAAAGAATGAAGCTATTTTTAAAGGTGATGATGTAATTGCCTTTTTTACTTCAGATACACAAGACGAAGTAAATTTTGATGAATATACGCACATCGAGTTTGATGAAGAAATTCTTCAAATAAAAAATACGTGGGATATCTTTTCGTTAAACGATAAAGCTATTCAACAAGATTTCGATTTCATTACAGAAGACAGAACATCGCAACCCATACCTGAAGGAACAAGATGTATTCATAAAGAAAATATTTTTATAGAAGAGGGCGCAGAAATTACGTTTGCCATATTAAACGCATCTGCAGGACCAATTTATATTGGTAAAGATGCTAAAGTGATGGAAAATAGTGTAATAAAAGGCCCTTTTGCTATGTGTCATCATACAGAAGTAAAAATGGCTGCAAGAATTTCTGGAGGAACAACTTTAGGGCCTTATTGTAAAGTTGGGGGAGAAGTGAATAATTCTGTTTTAATGGGGTATTCAAGTAAAGGTCATGATGGTTATTTAGGAAATTCTGTTTTAGGCGAATGGTGCAATCTAGGTGCAGATACCAACAACTCTAACTTAAAAAACAATTATGCTGAGGTAAAATTATGGGATTACCAAACAGGTCGTTTCGCAAAAACAGGCCTTCAGTTTTGTGGTTTAATGATGGGAGATCATTCTAAATGCGGCATTAATACAATGTTTAATACAGGTACTGTTATTGGTGTTTCAGTGAATATTTTTGGCAGCGGATTTCCAAGAAATTTTGTACCATCTTTTAGTTGGGGAGGTGCTTCTGGTTTTACAGAATACAAAACAAATAAAGTTTTTGAAGTTGCAGCAGTAGTTATGCAACGTAGAGCGTTGATTTTTGATGAAGTTGAGCAACGCATATTACAACACGTTTTTGATGAAACTGCTCAGTATCGTAATTATTAGACATTAGGTTTTAGACAATAGACGAGAGACATTAGACGAGAGACGAGAGATGTGAGACGTGAGGGCATATAAAAAGTCCTGAAAATGAAAATTTATTTTCAGGACTTTTTAGTTCCAAACTTTATCGATAAAAAATTAGGTGGGATTTACTTTTAATTGCTGTCAATAACATCACCAG
>P_2C_Liq_1_UnCtyDRAFT_1000309_pt1 | contig 21389 bp, 20 predicted proteins | sample Pon2CUnioCityCA_2_FD_10234 | JGI IMG/M metagenome (IMG submission 10234) | reverse complement strand
ACGCGCCTTTCTTGCCGTCATCCTGCGTCAACCCGCCGATAATAGCCCCCGCCGCCGCACCAAGCAAAGCGCCTTCCTTGGCCTTTCGGTTCGGATCATTGGGGCTAACAAGGCCCGGATCCGTGCAGCCGGCCAGCAAGACCATCGCACTCACAGCGCCCACACCAATAGATTTTGAAATCGTCTTCATATCTGCCTCGTTTCTTAGTGCCACACATCCTGCGGCTTAAGGCCTATATATACCGTCTGCGCCCCGTCACAAAGAAGCAACACCCGCGTGATCGGCAGCAATTCGCCCATCGCTTCACGCTTCTTCGCGCGCAGACTCCCAAGCCAAGAGCGCCCGCTTCACAGGCAAGCCCCAGTGATAGCCCCCCAGCGCTCCCGATTTGCGCAGCGCCCGATGACAGGGGATCAACCAGCTCACAGGGTTGCGCCCCAAAGCCGTGCCCACAGCGCGCACAGCCTTGGGGTGTCCAATCGCCCCCGCGATCTCGCTATATGTGGTCACATGACCCGACGGCACCTGCAACAATGCCTCCCAAACCTTGATCTGGAACGGCGCGCCCATCAGGTGCAGCGCGGTTTCGCCCTTTTGGTCCTGCCCCGCCCTGACCCAGCCGTGAAGCGCCGCTGGCTTCTCTACAAACTCCGCCTTCGGCCAGCGCTGCGCCAAGTCCTCAAAGCAAACGTCGCGGCCCATCTCTTCGGCAAATCCCATCCCGCAAATGCCCCGCTCTGTGCCCATCACCAGCGTTTCGCCAAAAGGTGTGTCAAACCAACCATAGTTCACAGTCAGTCCCGCCCCCTTCTTAGCAAATTCCCCAGGGCTCATTGCTTCCCAACGCAGAAAAAGGTCGTGCAGCCGTCCGCCGCCCGACAGCCCAACAGATTGCGCTGTTTCAAGCGTGGTAAACCGCGCGCTCAACATCCGCTTTGCCTGTCCAAGCTGCAAATACTGCTGATAGCGCTTGGGCGACACACCCACCCAAGCGGAAAAGACCCGCTGGAAATGCGCCGCACTCATATTCATCTCGCCCGCCAGCGCCTCAAGCGAAAGCGGTGCTTCAGAGGCATCAATCGCCGCCAAAGCACGGCGCATCAACTGGTAATGATAGCGCCCCTCGGGCTGGTCCACCTGCATCATATCTCTCCCTTGCACTCACCTTAGCGCTCACAGCTGCATCCCGCGACCCGTTTCCTGCGCAAATTCGCCGCTCTTCAGAGCCGCGTCACAATGGCGCGTTTTAATATTGTATATTTGGAATATGTTTTTCGACGGAGCGCGCAGCTTATTGACATATCGGAGAGTTCGATGAAAAAAATGATCGCAGCGGCCCTCGTCGCCACAGCTTTCGCAGCCCCGGTTCTGGCCAGCGACGGCCCGGATAAACTGGTCACAATCGTCACAACAGCCGAGCCACAGACACAGCTGATGTCGATGGTTCTCACATCTCAAGCCATGGCCAAGGGCCACCCAACGCATATTCTCCTCTGCGGCCCCGCAGGTGATCTGGCCCTCGCCGAGGCTCCCGACTCCGCCACCGCTCCACAGCCACCAATGGGTGCAAGCCCTCAGGGCCTGCTGAAAGCCGCGATGGAAAAAGGCGCAACTGTTGAAGTCTGCGCCATCTACCTGCCTGGAAAAAGCGCAGATGCCTCTGTTCTTATGGAGGGCGTTGGCGTGGCCAAGCCGCCCGCCATGGCCGCTGCAATGTCCGCCGACGACACAATCGTCTGGCCCTTCTAACAAAAAGCAAGAGGCTGGCCTCGCGCCGGCCTCTTGCCCTTTTTGGCCAAGGCAGGCATAGGTTTTGACCATGGCCAAACAACTCAACTATCAAACCCTCCGTGAGATTTTCACCCGCTTTCACGCGGCCGATCCCGCCCCCGTGGGCGAGCTTGATCATGTGAATGTCTATACATTGGTTGTCGCTGTGGCGCTCTCCGCCCAAGCGACGGATGTGGGCGTGAACAAAGCCACAAAAGAGCTGTTCAAAATCGCCGATACCCCTGAAAAAATGCTCGCCTTGGGCGAAGAGGGCCTGATCGAACATATCAAAACGATCGGCCTCTTCCGCAACAAGGCCAAAAACGTCATCAAGCTGTCGCGCATTCTGGTCGAAGACTATGACGGCGAAGTTCCCAATTCCCGCGCCGCTCTGTGTTCGCTTCCCGGCGTGGGCCGCAAGACGGCCAATGTCGTGCTCAATATGTGGTGGCGGATGCCCGCGCAGGCCGTCGATACCCATATCTTCCGCGTCGGCAACCGCTCGGGCATCTGCCCTGGCAAAGATGTCGACACTGTCGAACGCGCCATAGAAGACAATATCCCCGCGGACTTTCAGCTCCACGCCCATCACTGGCTCATCCTGCATGGCCGCTATCACTGCAAAGCGCGCAAGCCGCTTTGCAACACCTGTATCATCCGCGATCTCTGTGAATTTGAGGACAAAAACCTATGAAAAAGTATAAAGTCGTCGGGATCGGCAACGCCGTTGTTGATGTCATCACCCAGTCAACCGACGGGTTCCTCTCTGACATGGGGATCGAAAAAGGAATCATGCAGCTGGTCGAAACAGAGCGCTCCGAACAGCTCTTTTCCGCCATGGGCGAGCGTGTCCAGACACCAGGCGGCTCTGTCGCCAATACAATCGCAGGGATCGGCAGCCTCGGCCTCGCCACAGGCTTCATAGGCCGCGTGCGCGACGACGAGCTGGGCCACTTCTACGCCGAGGCCATGACCCGCGAAGGCATAGAGTTTGTAAATGCCCCCGTCGCAGGCGGCGAACTGCCCACCTCCCGCTCGATGATTTTTGTCTCCCCCGATGGCGAGCGCTCGATGAACACCTATCTCGGTATCTCGGCCGAACTTGGCCCTGATGACGTGGATGAAAGCGTCGCCGCTGGCGCTGAGGTTGTGTTCCTTGAGGGCTATCTCTTTGACAAAGACAAAGGCAAAGACGCCTTCATTCGCACAGCTCGCGCCTGCCGCGCTGCGGGCGGCAAGGCCGGTATCGCCATTTCCGATCCCTTCTGTGTCGAGCGTCACCGCGCCGATTTCATCAACCTGATCGAAAAAGAAATGGACTTCGTCATTGGCAACGAAGCCGAGATCCGCTCGCTCTATCAGGACAATGACCTAGAGGCCGATCTCGCCCGCGTCGCTGCCGCCTGCCCGCTCGTCGTCTGCACCCGCTCGGGTGATGGCGTCAGCATCGTTCACGAGGGCGTGCGCACCGACATCTCGGTGAAAAAGATCGTCCCCGTTGATGCCACGGGCGCAGGCGACCAGTTCGCCGCAGGCTTCCTCTTTGGCCTCGTCACAGGCCGCGATATGGAAACCTGCGGCACCATGGGCAATATCTGCGCCGCCGAAGTGATCAGCCACATCGGCCCGCGCCCGGAGGCCGACATGAAGGCGCTTTTTGCCAAAAACGGCCTCCTCTAAGAGTTACGGGGCTGCAAGCAAGAGGTCGAGCAGCCCCGCAAATTCTCCGCTGTCCAAGTCATCAAACCGCAGGCACAGCGCCCTGATCTCCTCCGCCTTTGCACGGCCCAGAACGGGGTCGGCAAACATATGATACTTGTCGTGCATCTCCTGCTCCGTCAAAGGCGCGTCCACATCGCCCCGCGCCGAGCGCGGCTCCGCCTCATAGCGCACGCCATCCTTTGTGATGATCGTCACAGCCGCCCAGCGCTTCTCCACAGAGCGTGCTGTCATCTCGTCGTCGTCAATAAGCTCTGTCGCCTCGCTCACGCGGATGATGTCTTTGTCCTCCAGCACAGAAGCGTCCATCTCGGCCGCGCCAAAGCCACCCCGCACAATCATCGTCGCAACAGGAAAGGCGATCGAATAGGCAAGCTCGTCCATACTCGCAGGCCTGTGCCCCGCCAGCCGCGTGGCATAATGAAACGTGCGAATTTCAACCCGCGCCACATCGCTATGATGCAAACCGTTCTCTTCCATCAAAGCCTGCGCCGCATCCATTGACGGGTGCGCCCAGCGACAACAGGGAAACTTCTTGTAATGCGTGTCCGCCAGCGTCATCCAATCAGAGCCTAATCCAGCCCAAAACTCTGTCGCCTCCTCGCTTTCGCAGGTGAGCGCAGGCGCGCCCGTAAAGCCGTCCTGCGCGAGGTAAGCCGCCGTCACACCACTTGGCGCGCCCCAGCCGACGCCGTCGCGCAGCATGGTCGGAAAGTCGATACAGCGCATCATCTGGCTGCGCGGCCCGTGATATTCGCCAATCCCCGCCGCATGGCGCACGCCTTCGCCGTCAAGCCCAAGCATCCGCGCCACGGCCACAGCCACGCCCACAGCCGTCCAGCTTCCCGAGGTGTGATAATCAGGGCAGGTGGCGTGCTGCGCCTTGCCCGCGCGACTGCTGACCTCATAGCCGATCGCCAGCCAAAGCAGAAAGTCTGCCCCCGTCACAGCCCGCCCCTCAGCGCGCATCGCATCAGCCACTGCCAGCAAAGCGGGGAAAACAGCGCTGCCCACATGGCCCTTGTTCGGCGTGGTCCCGTCGTGAGCATCGACACTATCAACGGTAAATCCGCCCGCCATAGCCGCACCGACAGGGCTAACAGCCCGCCCATCCATTAGCATCCGCGCCGCCCCGGCGCTACCTGCCCCGAACAAACGCATAGTGCTCTTACGCGCCGCCTCCGCCATATCCGTTGTCGCGCCAATCGCGGCCACGCCCATCGTGTCGGCAAAGCTCACGCGCAGCAAAGCGCGCATCGCCTCTGGCACATCTTCATACATCAGCCCCGTGGCAAACCCGTGCATCGTCTGCGTCATAAAAAACTCCCCCGCTTTTCAGCGAGAGAGTGACAGAGGCCACTGATTTGAAAAGCCCTAAAGTGAAAGCTCAGTCGCCAAGTTTGGCATGAACCTCATCAAGATCAATCTCGCCAATCGGCATCTTGTTAGACGGATCGTTGAAATCATACTTAAACAGCTCGAAGTCGCGCTTAAAAATTTCGTAGACCAAATGCATCGACAGATCGTCGAAATAGTCTTCAACATTGTGCAAGCGCTTTGGCCCATGGCCTTCGCTTTCGTTAAACCGCGGGATTTTCTTGAGGTTGACCTTATGAGGCGTCTCGATTGCATCCAGCACGCCTTGCATCCCGTCGTTAAACTGTTCGGTCCAGAAAATATTGTCATAGCGCCCGCCATTGGCGACAAAAGTGCCGACATGGCCCGACATCGCGCTCCAGTGAATGTCAGGATCCATCGGACGCCGCCAGCGGATGGTATCACGCGCAAACAGAAGAAAGCGGCGGAAGCTCTTGATCTGGTCAAACTCTTCCTTGCCATCGTCGCCGCCGACTTCGATCCCGTATTTCTGGATCAGAAGCGGCACAAGATTGCCCCGATAGCGGCGGCCATTGCGCTGAATTCCGCAAATTTTGTCAAAAAAGCTGGAGAGAATTCGCGTGTAAGGATTTCTCACGCAGGTAAAAGCATATGAATTATGCGTCTTCACATTGGCGTTGATCAGCCCCTGGCTCTCTTCGCGCGCCCATTTGTGCAAACCGTCTGTCGCATCATGGATATCGCCGTCAAAAAACGCGCCATGATCAGAATAATACATGATTTGGCCAATTGTGGAGCAAGCGCATTTTGGCACCACGCGATAAACCACGCTCTCACTTTCAGTCATCCACGTTCCGGGAAAACCCATATTTTGCCTCCTAAAGCTGCCTTACGCAGCGGTACTCGTTATTTTTAATCGCAAAAAAGCAAAGATTTCGTGTTTATTCAACTGCACTTCACCTTTATCAAGTAAACAGTGTGTCTAACTAGGGGTAAATGTTTCGAATATGGCAAAAATAGCTTTCATCCTTCTTTGCCATAAAGACCCAGAGGCCATCATCAAGCAGGCCGAACGCCTCACCGCTGTGGGCGACTATATGTCGATCCACTTTGATGCCCGCGCCAATCCGGACCATTTCACCGCAATAAAAGACGCGCTTGAAGGCAACCCGAATGTGACTTTCGCCAAAAAGCGGATCAAATGCGGCTGGGGCGAGTGGTCTTTGGTGCAAGCCACGCTCCTTGCCGTCGAAGCAGCGGTCGATGCTTTCCCCCGTGCCACACATTTTTATATGCTCTCGGGCGATTGCATGGCCATCAAATCCGCCGAATACGCCCATGAGTTTCTTGACCGTGCCGATGTCGACTATGTCGAGAGCTTCGATTATTTCGAAAGCGACTGGATCAAAACCGGCATGAAAGAAGAACGGCTCATCTATCGCCATTTCTTCAACGAGCGCACCCAAAAGCGCCTTTTCTACGCCGCCTTCCATCTTCAGCAAAAGCTCGGCCTCACCCGCAAAATCCCCGACGATCTCCAGATCCAGATCGGCAGCCAGTGGTGGTGTCTGCGCCGCCGCACGGTCGAATGGATCATCGACTTTACCAAAAAACGCCGCGACGTGATGCGCTTTTTCAAAACCACATGGATCCCCGACGAGACGTTTTTCCAAACACTCGTGCGCCACCTCGTCCCCGAACACGAGATCCAGACCCGCACACTCACCTTCCTTATGTTCACCGACTATGGCTTGCCGGTGACGTTTTACAATGACCACTACGATCTGTTGCTCAGCCAGGACTATATCTTCGCCCGCAAGATCAGCCCCGAAGCCAAAGAGCTCAAGCGCCGCCTCGGCCTCCTCTACGCAACCCGCGGCTGGGATTTCAAAATTTCCAATGAAGGCGCGTCGCTCTTCAAGTTTCTTGCGGGTCGGGGCCGTATTGGCCGCCGCTTCGGTCTGCGCTTTTGGGAGAACGAAGGCTCCCTTGGCCGCGAACGCGAAATGCTCATTATCGTCTGCAAAAAGTGGCACGTCGCCAAACGCCTTGTCGAGCGTATCCGCAAGATGACCAATGTGCCCTGCATCGAATATCTCTTCAACGAAGAGGCCACAGACCTCCCCGATCTCGGCGGCATCCAGTCCACAATGGACAAACGCCACCGCCACCGCCGCGCCCTCGTTCGAATGTTATTTGATTATTATGACACCGACCAGCTCGTCGTCTGTATTGACCCAAGCAACCTCGACCTTCTGCAAGACTTCTGCGCCGACCGCGCCAAAACCCGCTTGCTCGAAATCGAGTGCCGCTTCTCTGACGACTATCTCACAGGCCATGCAAAACGCGTTGGCCTTGCCGGCGAGAAAACCCCCAAAGAAACGCTGGAGCGCCTCCTTCCCACAATCCGCGCGGATATGATCCATGAAAGTGACGAGCTGCGCGACGCCAGTTTTGATGGCCACTTCCGCCTCCGCGAAACCGAGACAATAGAGGCCAACGCCGCCGCATTGGCACAATTCCTCGCTGTCACCCCCGAAAAATCCTATGAAATCGCCAATATCGACTATCTCTTTGCCGATTGATCAGGCCGCACGCCCGCCTTATACTACCTCCAACATCACGCGCGGTAAGGACAAAACAATATGACAACCCAAGCTCCAGAAACCAAAATCGTTGACAGCTACCGCGTGGCCTGTGACGGCGGCGAAGGCGGCCATCCACGCGTCTGGCTCCAGATCCCGAGCGAGCACGGCTGGGTCGAATGCCCCTATTGTGATTGCAAACTGGTGCACAAAGACTTCGAAGGCAAAGTCTGAGCCACAAAGCCTTTCACAAGACACAGGTCGCCCACGGGCGGCCTTTTTGATTTAGGGCGTAGCAGGGCGACAGACATGATCAATTTTCATGGCGCGCCCCAAGCCGGAGACTTCCCCCTTTCAGCGCGGCCCGCTTCGTGGCAAACCTACAGGGCATCCAAGGGGAGACACGCGCATGACATTCGGCAAAGGCTGCCACCTTCATCTGATCGACGGCTCTGCCTTCATCTTTCGCGCCTATCACGCGCTGCCGCCGCTCACGCGCAAGTCTGATGGCCTACCCATCGGCGCGGTCGCGGGGTTTTGCAATATGTTGCACCGCTACGTCGAAGGCAACACAGGCCCCGACGCGCCCACTCATGTCGCCGTGATCTTTGACAAAGGCTCCCATACCTTCCGCAACGATATGTATGACCTCTACAAAGCCAATCGCGACGCCATGCCCGAAGATTTGCGCCCGCAAATGCCGCTCACCCGCCGCGCCACCGAGGCCTTCAACATCGCCTGCAAGGAGCTGGAGGGCTATGAAGCCGACGACATGATCGCGACACTGGCCGTCCAAGCCCGCGAGGCTGGCGGCCGCGTGACCATTATCTCCTCGGATAAAGACCTGATGCAGCTTGTCGGCGGCGGCGTCGAAATGCTCGACGCCATGAAAAACCGCCGGATCGACCGCGACGGCGTGCACGAAAAATTCGGCGTCTTCCCCGAGCGCGTTGTCGATGTTCAGGCGCTCGCAGGCGACTCTGTCGATAACGTCCCCGGCGCGCCGGGGATCGGGATTAAAACAGCCGCGCTTCTGATCAATGAATACGGAACCCTCGAAGAGCTTCTCGACCGCGCAGGCGAAATCAAACAGCCCAAGCGCCGCGAAACCCTGATCGAGCACCGCGCCCAGATCGAGCTGTCCAAGCGCCTCGTGCAGCTTGATTGCGAAACGCCGCTCGACTTCGGCCTTGATGATCTTGAAGTCAAAGAGCCAGACCCAGACAGGCTCCTCGGTTTCCTCGCCGAAATGGAGTTTCGCACGCTCAGCAAGCGCATCGCCGACCAGCTCGGCGCAGAAGCGCCAGAGATCGTCGAGCCCGACGCGCCAAGCGCCCCCGCCGGCACGCCCGAGGCCCCCGATTTTGGCGAAGCCACCTATGAAAAGGTCAGCACAGCCGAAGACCTGGCCGCTTGGATCGCCCTCGCAAAAGCCCGCGGCTACGTCGCCGTAGATACCGAAACCACGGGGCTTGACGAAATGCGCGCCGATCTTGTCGGCATCTCGCTCTGCGTTGAGGCGGGCCATGCCTGCTATATTCCGCTCGCCCATAAAGACGGCGAAGAAGGCCAGCTCTTTGGCTCTGATGAGCTGACAAAAGGCCAAATCGGGCTGGAACAGTGCCTGTCCCTGCTCAAGCCATTGCTCGAAGACCCCTCGGTCATAAAGATCGGGCAGAACATGAAATATGACGCCAAAATGCTCAAGCGCTACGGTGTCACAATCGCCCCGATAGATGACACCATGCTCATGTCCTACGCGCTTCACGCAGGCGAGCACAACCACGGCATGGACGCTCTCTCAGAGCGCTACTTGGGCCACACACCGATCCCCATCAAATCGCTCCTCGGCGGCGGCAAATCCGCGATCACATTTGACCGTGTCGGGATCGAAGACGCGGTGAAATACGCCTCCGAAGACGCCGATATCACCCTGCGTCTCTGGCAGATCTTCAAGCCACAGCTGCACGCAGCCAAAGTCACCTCCGTATACGAACGCCTCGAGCGCCCGCTCGTGCCTGTGCTCGCGGAGATGGAGATGCACGGCATCAAGGTGGATCGTGACACGCTCAGCCGTATGTCCAACGCTTTTGCGCAAAAAATGGCTGGATTAGAGTCTGAAATCCACGAATTAGCAGGGCGCAGCTTCAATGTCGGCAGCCCAAAGCAGCTCGGCGAAATCCTGTTTGACGAAATGGGCATCGAGGGCGGCAAAAAGGGCAAAACAGGGGCCTACGCCACGGGCGCCGATATCTTGGAGGAGCTGGCGACAGAACACGAGCTCCCCGCCCGCGTGCTTGACTGGCGCCAGCTCTCAAAGCTGAAAAGCACCTACACCGACGCGCTCCAAGACCATATCAACCCCGAAACAGGCCGCGTCCATACCTCCTATCTGCAGACAGGCGCCACCACGGGCCGCCTCGCCTCCTCTGATCCAAACTTGCAGAATATTCCCATCCGCAGCGAGGAAGGCCGCCGCATCAGAGAGGCCTTTATCGCCGAAGAAGGCAAAACGCTCATCGCGCTTGATTATTCACAAATCGAACTGCGCATCCTCGCGCATATCGCAGGCATAGACACGCTGAAGCAGGCCTTCCGCGACGGCCACGATATTCACGCCATGACCGCCTCGGAAATCTTTGATGTGCCGCTCGACGAGATGACCCCCGACATCCGCCGCCGCGCCAAAGCGATCAACTTCGGAGTGATCTATGGCATCTCGGGCTTTGGCCTCGCACGCAATCTGCGCATCCCGCGTGGCGAAGCGCAGGGCTTCATCGACCGCTACTTCGAGCGCTTCCCCGGCATCCGCGCCTATATGGACGCAACGACCGAATTTGCCAAAAGTCACGGTTATGTAGAGACGCTTTTTGGCCGCAAAATCCACACACCCGAGATTGCCGCCAAAGGCCCCCGCGCGGGCTTTGCCAAGCGCGCGGCCATCAACGCGCCCATCCAAGGCACAGCCGCCGACATCATCCGCCGCGCCATGATCCGTATGCCAGAGGCGATTGCAGACTTGCCTGCGAAGATGCTTTTGCAGGTGCACGACGAACTTTTGTTTGAAGTTGAAACCGAGGCCGTCGAGCAGACCATCGCTGTGGCCCGCGAGATTATGGAAGGCGCAGCGGAGCCCGCCGTGAAGATTGATGTGAAGCTGATTGTCGACGCGGGCCAAGGCGCGAACTGGGCCGAGGCGCATTAATCTGTTTCGAAGTGTGCTTCGCACACTCCGACCCGTTGAGGGGGACCAGTCCCCCTCAAACTCCCCCTGGGATATTTGTCGCAAAAAGAAAGACTAGGCCGTCTTTGCGGCGTGCTGGCCTGCCCATTTGCCTGTGGCGAGGCAGGCTGTGATCAGATAACCGCCTGTGGGCGCTTCCCAATCGAGCATTTCGCCTGCAGCGAACACATTGGGCTGGGACTTCAGCATGAGGCCTTCGGTGAGCGCCTCAAAACGTAAGCCGCCAGCTGTGGAAATCGCCTCGTCAAGCGGCCTTGGGCCAGTGTGAACGAGAGGCAGGTTTTTGAGATTCTCTGCTGTTGATCCGTCTCTATCCTTGCCAAACTCGAAGAAAAGCGCACGCTTCACGGGATCAAGCTTGAGGCGTTTGAGCACATTGGGCAGGCTCTGTTTGCCCGCTTTGGCGAGCCGTGTTTCGACATCGGCCAAGGGCACATCTGGCATCAGATCGAGCCAGAGCGCCGCCCCCTCGCGCATGGCTTTGGAGAGCGCATAAATGCCGCCCCCCTCCAAGCCACGCTTTGAAACAACAAACTCGCCACGGTGCTTTATCCCACCAGCGCGCAGCTCGACCTGCTTGACGGGCGCGCCGAAAAGCGGCGCCATATGTGCCGACCAATCCACAGCAAAGCCCATATTGGCAGGTTGAAACGGCGCAACCAGATCAGGCATCTCTGCGGCCCAAGCGCCATCAGAGCCAAGCCGCGCCCAACTTGCCCCGCCCATGGCCAAGACGGTCACATCAGGCGCGAGTTTGACCTGCCCCTCTGGCGTTTCAAACTCTGCTCCGCCGACCCAACGCCAGCGCGTTTTGAGTTCGACACCCAGCGTCTCAAGCCGCCCGAGCCATGCCCGCAACAGCGGGGACGCCTTCATCGCCTTGGGGAACACCCGCCCGGAAGAGCCTGTAAATATCTCTTGGTCCAGCGCCTCGGCCCAACGCTTCACATCTTCTGGCCCGAAGGCCTCAAGCATCGGGCGCAGCGCGGGCGTTTCATAGGCCGCGACAAACTCCTCAAAGGCCTCGTCTTTTGTCAGGTTCAGTCCCGACTTTCCCGCCATGAGAAACTTGCGCGCCGGCGAGGGCTTGGCCTCGGCCACAGTGACGCGCAAACCCGCTTTCGCCAGCTCTTCGGCCGCCATCAGCCCCGCAGGCCCCGCCCCTATGACCAAAGCTTGCTTCATGGCGCGCGCTTGTCGTGAAGCTCCACCACGCGGTGGGGATAGGGGATCGTGATGTTGTTGTCTTTCAGCGCGTTCCAGATCAGGAAAAGCACATCGGATGTGAATTTGTTTTCGCCGTCGTCCAGCCCGTTGACCCAGAACTCGACCGCAAAATCAACGCCAGAGTCGCCAAAGCCGCGCAGCTCGCAGTCAGGCGGATAGGGCGCATCGAGCACTTTGGCGTGCGTCGCGACAGCCGCCTCGACAATCGCGGGGACAAGATTGATGTCGGTGTCATAGCTCACAGAAAAGGGCGCCTCATAGCGGTTGGCGCTGCCAGAATCCGAATAATTCACCACCCGTGTGATGATAAAGTCTTCGTTGGGAACAACAATCCAGCGGCCATCAAACGTCTCTAATATGGCCGCGCGCGCCGTCATTTTGACAATCTTGCCCGCCTCGCCGCCGTCAAGCGCGACATAATCGCCCACGGTGGCCTGCCCTTCGAGCAGAAGGATCACACCCGAGATAAAGTTTGAGGCGATCTTCTGCAAGCCAAAGCCAAGCCCGACGCCAATCGCGCCCCCAATCACAGCCAGTGAGGTGAGCGAAATCCCCATGATGTTCATCAGGAGCAGGAAGGCGACACTAAAGATCAGCAGCTCTGCCGCCTTCGCCGCCAGCGTGCGCGTCGCCGCAGGCATTTCACGTTGTTTTTCGATGAACGCATTGGACTGGTCGTTAGACCAGCGGCCCAGCCAAAAAAGCACTGACCCGGCAATCAGCCCGCGCACCACTGACATCAGCGAGAAGCTGATATTGCCAAGGCCGATCACGGTTTCGGTCAGCTTCAAACTGACCAGATCAAGCAAGCCAACAGCATAAAGCGCCATCACAGGGACAAGCACATAGCGCCCGAGCAGTTTCAGAAACGGATCGCGCAGCGCCTCATTGACCAATGTGCGCGCCGCAAGGAAGAGAAACACACGCTTGCCAAAGGCAATCACAGCGCCTGAGTCAAACAGCGAGCGCACCACGCTTTCGCCCACCGCCGTAAAGACATAGGCCAGAAGCGGCAGGATCAGCGGCACAAACATCAAAAGCCAGCGCCGCCCGCTGGCCAGCATATTTTGCTGCGCGGCATCGGGCGTCAAAAGCTGCGCAAGCTTGGGGCGCAGCCGCCGTGTCACAATCACAGCCAAAACATAAGCCAATATCAGAAGGCCAAATTGCGACCACGCCGCAGGGCTCAAAAGCCAGCTCTGCGCCAAAGTCCAGCCTTGTTCGGCATAAACCAACGCCGTTTTGATGATCTCCGGTTGCCCGTCCATCTCTACATCCCTTACCAACTGGGTTAAACAAAACCCTAATGCCCCTTTCGGCCCCTTTTGACAACTGAGCAACGCAATGGAAACGCCCGATCCGATCTGTCCGATCTGCCTCCGCCCTATTCCTGCGGGCGTGCCGCAAAGCCGGCATCACCTGATCCCGCGCCTGCGTGGCGGCAAAGGCGGCGAAACGGTGCTCCTCCATCAGATCTGCCACAACGAAATCCATGCCTCCTTGAGCGAAACAGAACTGGCGCGCAGCTATAACACGCCCGAGGCCCTGCGCGCGCATCCACGGCTGGAGAAGTTCATCCGCTGGGTCGCAAAGCGCCCGCCCGACTTCAAATCAAAAACTCCGGGCAAGCGCCGCAGCCGATAAGCCGGTTTGCGCGAGCGCAAAGTAACGCATCCAAACGTGCTGTAGACTTGAGAGATTATAAGGAGAGTTCACAATGACCCTGACATACTCGGAAGACGACAGCACCAAAACGGCCATGATCACCGTGTCTGGCAAGATAACCCGAGACGATTACGACGCGGTGATGGTCCCCATTCAAGCCTTTATAGACAAGCATGGCAGCATCAACTTCATCGAAGTGATAGAGAGCCTGTCAGGCTTTGAGCCGTCCATAATCTGGCCTGGCCTCAAGTTTGACATCGCAAATCTCAAACACATCAACCGCGTCGCTGTTGTCTCCGATCTCGGTTGGATCAGCCCCTTTACCAAAGCGGCGGGGTATTTCATGTCGACAAAATTGCGTATGTTTGATCTCGCAGACCTTGACGAAGCGCAGGCTTGGATCAGATCATCCGCTTGATCCCCAAGACAATCTCAGGCTTTGCCGCCAGCACGTGAGCCGCAAGCTCTCGCGCCTGATCCATGAGCGCCTCGGGCGCAACAATGCGGTCGATCAAACCAAAGGCAAGCGCCTCCTCTGCCATGATCTTTTGACCGCCCATCAAGACAAGCTTGGTGCGCGCAGGCCCGATCAGCGCGCTCATCCGCGCAGGATCAGAAGGCTGTGGCAAAAAGCCGAGCTTCATCACAGGATAGAAAAATTTCGCGCTCGGCACGGCCAGTCTGATGTCACAAGCAAGCGCCATACCCATAGCGCCGCCTGCCAGCGTGCCGTTGAGCGCGGCAATACTGAGGCCTTCAAAGGCCGCCACAGCGCTCGAAAGCCGCTCCCACAAAGGAGAGGTCGCAAGCCCTGCGCGCGCCTCGTCAAGGTCGGCCCCGGCCGAGAAAACCTTCCCCTCGCCCGTCAGCACAAGCACCCGTGCCGCACTCGCGCCCTCAATGGTTTCGCAAAGCTCTTCCAGCATGGCAGCCGTGAGCGAATTGGCCTTTTCAGGGCGGTTTAGAGACACAACCCAGAAGGCATCGTCTTTTGTCAATGTGATCATATCAGGCCCACCGCCTTGCGCAGCCCCTCGTCGCGCAGGGCCAGTTCCTGCCCCAGAAACGGGTCCGCCGCCGCACTGCACATCCAGAGAAGCGTGCGCGCAGGCCACTCGGCAGGGATATGATCTTCCCAGTTCATTTCACTGACGGGGTTTACACCGCTCGCCTTGATTTCGCGCTGCATTTGCGTCGCCACAGTTCCGGGCGAAAGCCCCATCACGCGCAGCCCCTGTGCCGCGCCTTCCACATGGGCGGCCTTGGTCATCATGGCGGCCCCCGCCTTGGAGGCGCAATAGTGGCTCCAGCCGTCAAGCGCATTATGCGCCGCACCAGAGCTGATGGTGATGATCGTGCCGTGACCTTGCTTGAGCATATGCGGCATTGCCGCGCGCATCCCGTGATACACCCCCTTGAGGTTGATATCGATGGCCGCGCCCCATGCCTCGGGGTCGCTCTCTGCCAGCATCGCCACAGGCTCGATCACGCCGGCGTTGCCAATCAGGATATCAAGGCTGCCAAACCGCCCGATGGCGTGCTCCACAGCGTCGCGCATATCGCCGTATCTGGAGACGTCACAGGCAATCGCCATAGCGTTTTCGCCAATATCAAGCGCGATCTCGTCAATCACCGCTTCGCTGCGCGCCGTCAAAACAACATTGGCCCCTTCGCGCGCAAAAAGCCGCGCCGTGGCCTCGCCAATCCCGCGGCTCGCGCCCGTGATCAGCACAGTCTTGCCAGTTACATCACTCATGTCATCCTCCTGTTTCCCAACAGTGGTAATCTGCTGATATGCTAAGGTCCAGCAGCATCCCCCTTGACCTGCCGCCTCGCGCCCACAACATTAAGCAGATCGTATTCCCCGAAAGGTTTTTCATGTTTCTCCGCCCCTTGCTCCTCAGCAGCGCCGCCTTTGCCCTCACAGCCACAACCGCCTTGGCCGATCTCAAAGCGCAAGATGTCTGGATGGACTGGAAGAGCTACATTCAGGGCTTCGGCTATAGCGTCCAAGGCGCCGAGGCCACATCAGGCGACAGGCTGACAGTCTCGGACCTCACACTTACGATTCCGCTGCCAGAGCAAAACAGCCAGATCACGCTGGATATGGGCGCGATGTCCTTCACCAGCCTCGCTGACGGCACAGTCCAGATCACCGTGCCAGACAGACTTCCAATGGCCTTCAACATGGTCTCAGACGGCGAAAGCGAGCTCGCAGGAACCCTTACCTACGACACAACAGACCTCTCCCTCATCGTCTCGGGCACCCCCGACGACATGACTTACGACACATCAGCCGCCACGCTTGATATGAGCCTTGCCAATCTCACCGTCGAGGGAAAGCCTGTCGACATAGGCACACTCGCCATGACCATGGCAGGCCTCACCGGCACCTCCAATATGAAGCTCGGCACGATCCGCAATGTTGTGCAGTCCTTCGCCGTCGATAGGCTGAGCTACACGGTTGATCTAAAAGCGCCCGATCTGGAAACTTTCAAAATGACAGGCGCGCTCAATGCGCTGTCGTTCAACGGCACAGGGGCCTACCCGAACGCTGGCAGCCCTAAGCCGCAAAATATCTCGGCCCTGCTCGCATCGGGCTTCGCTTTTGACGGCGGCTTTGCCTATCAAAACGGCAACAGCACTTTCGAAATCTCGGAAAGCGGACAGAAAACAAGCGGCGCATCCTCCTCCCAAAGCGGCCTCCTCAAAGTCGCCATGAGCGCGGCAGGCCTGCATTATGGCGGCGAGGTCACTGCCCTCAGCTCGACCATGACAAACAGCCAGTTTCCCTTGCCGGTCGCACTGACTGCCGAAAAAAGCGCCTTCGCCCTCACAATGCCCATCAGCGCATCTGATGAAGCGCAAGACTACGGCTTCAAAATCGAATTGAGCAATTTCACGACTTCCGAAATGCTCTGGGCCATGGTTGACCCAACAGCCCAGCTCCCCCGAAATCCCGCCACGCTGCACATAGACCTCTCGGGCAAAGCAAAACTCCTCTTTGATATGCTCGATCCAGACAGCATCGCCGCGCTTGAAGCGGGCGCGCAAAGCCCCGGCGAAGTGAACTCCGTGACCCTCAACGCGCTTGAGCTTTCCGCCGCAGGTGCCTCCCTCACAGGCACAGGCGCGTTCCAGATCGACAACACCGACACCCGGACATTTGCAGGCGTGCCCAAACCCGTCGGCGCGGTTGATCTCAAGCTCGTCGGCGGCAACGGCCTCATAGACAAGCTCGTCGCCATGGGCCTGCTCCCCGAAGACCAAGCCATGGGCGCGCGCATGATGATGGGCCTCTTTACCATCCCAAGCGAAACCCCCGATACACTCACCTCCAAAATCGAGGTGACCGAGCAAGGCCACGTCCTCGCCAACGGCCAGCGCCTGCGCTAACACAAGCTAAAAGTGATCCTGCGGGGCGTCGCTCCTGTATAGCTTGCAATTGCAACTGACAGGGGCGATCAAATGCCTGACAAACCGGTTCTCATCATGGGCAGCGCTCCAAATGTCACCGCCTGCGCCGCTTGGCCCCGCTCCCGCTTTTCTGCCATCGTCGCGATCAATAACGCATGGCAGGTCCGCCCCGACTGGACCCACCACATCGCGCCCGACGATTTCCCCCGCGAGCGCGCGCCCCAAGCTCTCCAGGCAGGCCAGATGCGCGTAACATCCTCCGCCTATGTCCCCGCCAACAACCGCTACGGCGGCATCCTCTATGCGGGCGGCACAATGGCCTTCACAGCAGGTTATTGGGCGCTCGCCGCGCTCAAGCCCTCCGCCATGCTCTTTGTCGGCTGCGATATGATCTACCCACAAGACAAGCGCACACATTTCTACGGCACAGGCACAGCAGACCCGCTGCGAGACGATATTTCCCTGCGCAATCTTGAGGCCAAATCGGCCCGCCTCATGCTCCACGCCGCCGCCCAAGGCTGCGCCTGCCTGCGCGCCGACACGCCCGAAAGCCGGCTGGTTTTTCCCACTGCAACGCCCGAAGCCTTTGAAACAGAGGCCGTCCTCCCAGATGCCGAGGCCTTCCAGTCTGTAAAAGCCGAGGAGGAAAAACTCGCCTACCACGTCCCCTCAGGCCGCTATTGGGACAGCAAAACGCCGTTCTCGCCGCAAAAGCTCGACACCATAGACGATCTCTGGCTCGCCGCCCTCGCCGCCTGAGAAACGCAGTCGTGACTTGAACGCGCACCGCTTATGGCCCACAACAGTCTCATGAAAAACACGCTGGAAGCCCTCGCCCAATCCGCTCTCGCCGCCGCGCTCAAAGCCGGCGCCGACAGCGCCGATGTCATCACCCTTGAAGGCCGCTCTGTCTCGCTTGATATCCGCCAGGGCAAGCTCGAACAGGCCGAGCGCGCCGAAGGGACAGACCTCGGCCTGCGCGTCATGGTCGGGCAGCGTCAGGCCATGGTCTCCTCCTCCGACACCCGCCCCGAAGCCATCGCCCAAGTCGCCGAGCGCGCCGTCGCCATGGCCCATGAAGCGCCCGAAGACCCCTACATAGGCCTTGCCGCGCGCGACGCGCTGGCCACATCGTGGGATATCGCCGCCTTCGAGCTTTATGACGATACCCCCGAGCCAAGCCCCGACGCGCTACAGGAAGACGCCCGCCGCGCCGAAGCGGCAGCACTGGCAAACAAGGGCATCAGTCAGGTCCAATCCGCCAGCGCAAGCTATTCCCAAACCACAGTCCAGCTCGCCACAAGCACAGGCTTTTCTGGCGGCTACCAGCGCTCCTCGCGTTCGCTCTCTTGCGTCGCCATCGCAGGCACAGGCCTTCAGATGGAGCGCGACTATGACGGCGACGGTCGCATCTTTCAGGCCGATCTGCGCTCCGCAGAGGAGATCGGCGCCCTCGCCGCCGCCCGTGCCGTCGAGCGGCTCAACCCCAAAAAGCCTAAGACAGGCAGCTACCCCGTCCTGTTTGACGAGCGCATCTCAAGCACCCTCGTGGGCCACCTCCTCGCCGCGGTAAATGGCGCAATGGTCGCGCGCGGCTCCTCATGGCTGCGCGACGCTCTGGGCGAAGAGGTTCTGCCCAAACATCTTTCCATTCTGGAAGATCCGCACCGCCCGCGTACCTCGGCCTCGCGCCCGTTTGATGCCGAAGGCCTGCCCACGGCCCCCCGCCATATCGTCCGCAACGGCGTGCTTGAGGGCTGGACACTTGATCTTGCCAACGCGCGCAAACTCGGGTTGCAAAGCACAGCCAACGCCGCGCGCGGCACAGGCAGCGCACCCTCGCCCAGCGTCTGGAACATCGCCCTCACCCAAGGCACAGACACCCGCGAAGCGCTTCTGCGCGACATGGGCACAGGCTTCCTTGTGACCTCGCTGATCGGTTCCACAATCAATCCCAACACAGGCGACTATTCCCGCGGCGCATCAGGCTTCTGGGTCCAGAACGGCGAGATCATCCACGCCGTCAACGAAGTCACAATTGCGGGCAACCTGCGCGATATGCTGCGCAGCATGACCCCCGCCAATGACGCCCGCACACATCTCTCCCGCGTTGTGCCCTCCCTGCTCGTCGAAGGGCTGACCCTTGCAGGATCCTGACCTCGAGCTGCTCATAAAAGCCGCGCATACCTCCGGCGAAATCGCCACAGGCTTCGCCATGGACCGCCTCAAAAAATGGGACAAGGACGCAGGCGCAGGCCCCGTCACAGAGGCCGACCTCGCCGTCAACGCCTATCTGGAAGACACCCTCCAAACCGCCCGTCCCGACTATGGCTGGCTGTCTGAAGAAACCGAAGACACAGCGGCCCGCCTCGGCAAGACCCGCGCTTTCGTCATTGATCCCATAGACGGAACCCGCAGCTTCATCGAAGGCGCAACAACTTGGGCACATTCGATCGCCGTGGTCGAAAACGGCCTGCCTGTCGCGGCCGTGGTCTATCTGCCCCTGCGCCAAAAGCTCTACGCCGCCGCAAAAGGAAAAGGCGCAACCCTCAATGGCGCACCCATCACCGCGTCAAAACGCAGCGCGCTGTCAGGCGCAGAGCTTCTCGCCGCCCGCCCCGCCTTTGAGCCACATCATTGGAAAAGCGCTCCCCCCGATCTCAAACGCGCCTATCGCCCCTCACTGGCCTACCGCCTCGCGCTGGTCGCCGAAGGCCGCTATGACGGAATGCTCACCCTGCGCCGCTCATGGGAATGGGATATCGCCGCTGGCGCCCTCCTCATCACAGAAGCAGGCGCCAAGGTCACGGACCGAAAAGGCAAGGCCCTCAGCTTCAACAAAACAGACCCCGCCTCAAACGGCGTCGTCGCCTCAAGCACTGGCCTCCACGCCGAGCTGATCAAAGCTCTCGCCTAAGCCCCGCGCTTCCTCTTTCTATAAATATCCTGGGGGAGCGCGAGGGGGCAAAGCCCTCTCGCACCACTCGGATTTTCGCAAAGCGAAAATGCGAAACCTAAAGACCCGCCTCGACAATGGCTTTCGCCAGAAGCGGCACAGTCTCGCGGTTCAAACCGGCAATATTCATGCGACTGTCAGGGATCATATAAATCCCGTTTTTCTCGCGCATGAGTTCCACCATATCAGGCCCCGTGCCCAACAAAGAAAACATCCCGCGATGCTCGCGCAAAAAGTTGAAACGGTCCGAGTTGGTGAGCCGTGCAAGTTCGCCCGCAAGCTGCTCGCGCAGACCAAGCATTCCAAGCCGCACCTCTTCCAGCTCGCTCATCCACTCCGCTTTCAACGCGTCATCGTTCAAGATCATGCTCACAAGCCGCGCGCCGTGGTCGGGCGGAAAGCTGTAATTCTGACGGTTGAGAAAGGCGAGGTTCTCCTGCGTCAGCGGCGTCTTGCTCGCGTCCTGAGACACACACATCAAAAGCCCCGTGCGCTCGCGATAAATGCCAAAGTTCTTCGAGCAGCTCGCCGCGATCAGACATTCAGGCACGCTTGCAGCCACAAGCCGCGTCGCCGCCGCATCTTCCTCCAAGCCGTCGCCAAAACCCTGATAGGCAATGTCCACCATCGGGATCGCGCCCTTGGTATTCATCACCTCAATCACTTGGCCAAACTGCTCAAGCGTCAGGTTCGCCCCCGTCGGATTGTGGCAACAGCCGTGCAGCAGCACAACATCGCCCGCGCGCAGCCCGTCCAAGTCCGCCATCATCCCGTCAAAATCGACAGAGCGCGTCTCGGCGTCAAAATAGCGATACTGCACACACTCAAGGCCCACATAGTCCAGAATGCTGATGTGGTTCGGCCATGTCGGATTGCTCACAAACACCCGCGCCTCAGGCGTGGCCATCTTGATCATCTCAAACGCCTGCCGCACAGCGCCCGTGCCGCCCGGTGTCGCCGCCGCGCCGATATTTTCGCGCGCCACAGCTTCGCCAAGCACCAGCTTGATCATCGCATCCGCATAGGCAGGGTCGCCCACAAGGCCAACATAAGCCTTGGTCTCCTGCTCTTCCCAGAGCTTGTGCTCGGCCTGCTTGATCGCGCGCATCACAGGCGTGACGCCCAGCGCGTTCTTGTAAACTCCGACCCCGAGATCAATCTTACCGGGGCGCGGATCAGCCTTAAACTTGGCCATCACTTGCATGATCTTATCAACAGGTTGGTTCTTCAGGTTCGAAAACATCAGGCGTCTCCCGTTTTCACTGGCAGCGTTCCAAACGCGCCCCATTCGGCCCATGAGCCGTCATATACTGCGTGGTCCGTCTTGCCGATCCGCTCCAAAGCAAGCGAAAGGATCGCCGCAGTGATCCCTGATCCGCAGGTGGTGATCACAGGCTTGCCAAGATCGACGCCCNCCCCTTCAAAAATCGCGCGCAATTCGTCTGGCGCTTTCAGCGTCTTGCTCTC
>P_2C_Liq_1_UnCtyDRAFT_1000307_pt1 | contig 21424 bp, 22 predicted proteins | sample Pon2CUnioCityCA_2_FD_10234 | JGI IMG/M metagenome (IMG submission 10234) | reverse complement strand
TCTATAAGCTTAAATTTATCGCCGTTAGGGTCATCACTATATTTCTTAGTAGCTGTAAATAATTTTACAGTATCATCCATTAAATTCTTTTGTAACCAGGCATAACCTTCCTTAGTGGTTATATCGATTAGCTCATCACCTATCATTACCGATATAAGGTTCATTTGTTCCTCTTCGAGGTGAAAAAGGTTCATGGTTTGTGGAGAAATGTGCTCTAGATATGCTGCTTGAGTTAACACACCTTCCCATACTAAATCAGAGAAAACATCGAGTTCCTGCTCAGCAACTTCTGGCTTGCTAGCTTTTATATCTTCCCACTCTGCGGCAGTAATAGTTTGAGTAGCTAGAAAGTTGATGAATTCTGGATGTAATTCTTCTAGTTGTTCTTTTGTTAATCTTCTATACTTCATAATCTAATGTAAAAAAGCCGTTCCAGTAAAGGAACGGCTTAGTTAGTATTCTTATTTGAATTGCTTAGTTCTTTGCAGCAACTACGTCAAAGTTAAGTGCAGTTGTCACCTCTCTGTGGAAACGTAACGTTGCCTCATACTGACCTAAACGCTTAATGTTACCACCAGCAACAGAAATAAATTTCTTTTCTAGTTCAACACCTTGCTTAGCAAGAGCATCTGCAACATCTTGAGTAGTTATAGACCCAAAAAGTTTATCACCATCACCAGTTTTGGCAGCGATTTTAACTTCTAGACCATTTAACTTATCAGCTTGCTCTTGAGCAAGTTTAATGTTATTTGCCTCTTTGTGAGCACGTTGCTTAATCGTTTCTGCTAGATCTTTCTTAGCACCTGGAGTAGCCATTATAGCAGCACCATTAGGAATTAAGAAATTACGACCATATCCAGGCTTAACAGTTACTATGTCATCAGTAAAACCTAAGTGTTCTACGTCTTTCTTTAATATAAGTTCCATATCGTTAGTCTGGTTTTATTTTAATAAATCACCTACGTAAGGCATGATAGCGATGTGACGTCCTCTTTTTACAGCGACAGCCACTTTACGTTGATACTTTAATGATGTTCCTGTAAGACGACGTGGTAACAATTTACCTTGCTCGTTTACAAAGCCCATTAAAAAATCAGGATCTTTATAGTCTATATATTTAATACCACTACGTTTAAAACGGCAGTACTTTTTTCTTTGTTGAGTTTCAATTTTTAAAGGAGATAAGTAACGGATGTCACCATCTTTTTTTCCCTTAGCTTGTTGTTGTAAAGATGCCATGTGTTACGCTTTAGCTTTGTTAGACAATTTTTTTCTTCTCTTCTCTGCCCACTCGATAGCATATTTATCAAGCTTTACAGTAAGGTAACGCATTACACGTTCATCACGACGGAATTCTACTTCAAAGTCGTTAATTACCTCACCAGGAACTTCAAATTGAAAAAGGGTATAAAAACCACTTTTTTTGTTTTCGATTGTGTAGGCTAGTTTTTTCAAGCCCCAATCTTCTTTGGCTACCATTTTTGCACCACGGCCAGTAAGGAAATCTTCAAACTTCTTTACTGCTTCCTTTACCTGATCATCAGATAAAACGGGATTCAAAATGAAAACAGTTTCGTATTGATTCATAATATATTGTTTAAAACGTTTGCAAAAATAGTCCTTTTCTTTAGTTCCTGCAATACTTATATAGGCACTAAAAAAAATATTTACATAAATTAACCTTTAGTAATCATTCGACTAAAAACAACAAAATATCGTTTAAACAACAGATTTATTTGCATTACAACAGATAATAATCTAACATTGTCACGTAAAAATAACTCTTAAACGATGAATAAGACTGTTTTAAATTGCTACGTTGTAGATGACTCAAGTATTCAACGACTTGCTATTGTTAAGATGATCGAGAATCATCCTAACTTGAATCTATTAGGTGAGTTCAGCAATGCAATAGAAACTAAAGCAGCAATTAAGGATCAAGAAGTAGATTTAATCTTTCTAGATGTAGAAATGCCCATATTGACTGGTTTTGACCTTTTAGATGATATTTCAGCAGATCCAGGAGTTATATTTGTTGCTGCCCAAACTACATACGCTTTTAAAGCATTTGAGTATGGAGCAATTGATTACCTCCAAAAACCTATTAATAAGGAGCGCTTTTTGACTGCAATTAAACGTGCTTTACAGGCTCACAAACTACGTACAGAATTAACTGAAGATCGTGGTGAGTTCATTTTTGTAAAGAGTAATCTCAAAAAACGTAAAGTTTACTTAAAAGAATTAAAATATATTCAAGCCCTAGGTGATTATGTAAAACTTATCACTGAAGAAGATAGTTTTGTCGTACTTTCTACTATGAAGAGTTTTGAGCAAGAACTACCTAAGTCAGACTTTTTACGTATTCACAAATCTTATATCGTCAACTTACACAAAATAGAAAAATTCAATTCCAAAACTGTGGAGCTAAATTCAGAAGTACTTCCATTAAGTAGAAATAGAAAAACAGACTTAGTAGAGGCATTATCGCAATCCTAAATGCTAACACATAATATATATAGAAAAGCCACTAGAAATAGCGGCTTTTTTTATTCCATTGATAATCAACACCTTTAAATCCTTATACAAACCTTTTCACACTTTGGCACGCTGGTTGTTATTAATATTATGAGAATGACAATGAAGTCATCTCATTAAATTTAGTAATTATGAAAAAGCTAACTACCCTACTTTTAGTTTTCCTGATGGGAATCGGGATGAGCTATGCAAACGTTACTGAAGAGGACCGTTTTAGAAGAAACAATAATAATTTCATCTTCACAGAAGGCGGAATCGAGTTTGCGATCTTTCCAGACGGACAGTTTGACTTTAACTTTTTAAACGCTGGACCACAATTTAGTGCAGGATTCCATAATTCTAATGTAAATGTATCCTTTAATACAGGATTTAATTATGATCCTTTTGTACAGTATGATTCTTATGGTGCTGTAATTAAAATAGAAAACACTCCTATATTTTATGACGGTTATGGTCGTATTATACAAGCTGGAAATATTTTCATAAACTACCGTAATGGATATGTAAACAGAATAGGAAACTTAAATGTTTTCTACAATAGACCTGGAGTAATATTCAGAACCACTGGATTTATTAATAGCTTTAATAGATATTATGTTTACCAGCCATGGCATAGATTCTATGGAGTTCCATTAGCAAACCACTGCATAGTATGGAACAATCCATATAGATTGAATTACAATCCATTCCGTTTTGGGTGGGATTACCACAGAGTTCACTGGAACAGACCTAACTATTATAATGGTAGATTCTTAAGAGCAAATGTGAGACGTAATTTCTATAGACCATCAGATCGAGTAAACTACCGCAGTTTTGAAAGAGGTCGTAGAGATAGCAATGGACGCGCTATCGCAACTAGAGCAGCAAGAAGAGACCGTAATGCCATCGCAACAGGTCATAGAACGCTATCTAGAAATGATAGTCGTGTAACGGCTAGTAGACGTAGTGATAATAATGTAAGTTCTCGTTCAACAAGGAGAAATACGGTCGCTACTCAAAGAACAACAGGAGCTCCTCGTGCGGTGAGTAACACTAGAACTTCTAGAAATAGAAATAACAGCGCTACGACATCTAGTAGTAACAGAAATATTACTCCAGCGATTTCAAACCGCGCAAACACGAGAAGGACTGCACCAGCAGTAAGTAATTCTAGAACAAGTAGAAGGTCAACTGCTACTACAGCACCTTCTAGAAGCCGTAGTAATAGTAGAGCCATAAGTACGAGCTCTAAGAGTCGTAATACTTCTGTAAGTATTAAGCGCTCCAAATCTTCAAGAAGTGCAAAAAGAAGGTAATTTAGATTACATTGAAATAGCCCTAAAAAGCCGATTCTTAACTGAGTCGGCTTTTTTATGGGAGATACTTTTTAAGCAAAGTGTTGATCTCTTTTGAGAGCCTTAGATTTCTTACCACATATAAATAAGTAAGCGAGAGAATCAAGCTTTTAAGCGCTATGTTAACTACTGGATGCCAGTTAAAATCCCAAAAATAAAACACCACTATAAAAATCAGAATTAAACCTACCGACAGTGTCGTTTGTGAAGTCCATGGATGGATTTTTAATTTATGATACACATAGTACGCTTTCGCGAAAGCGTACATCACATAAGCCACACAAGTAGAAATAGCCGCGCCCATTAAACCATATATAGGAATGAGCCACATATTAAGAAGGATCGCTACAACAGCGAGCAATAATCCTAACCAGAGTGTCACCCGATACAAGTCAGAATTATATAAAATCGCATTATTACTACCCAGAAGACTTTCTGAATATTTTACAACAGCTATGAGCATAACCACTGGAACACCTACTCGATATTCTGGACGCATGAGTTCATAAAACTCATTTACATTACAAACGATAATCAAGACTAAAAAACCAGCTATAATACTTAAATTGAGTGAGCTGCGTTTATACAGTCGCTCTACCTCTACCATTTCACCTCTATTAAAATGCCCTGCTGTTAAGGGATGCATGATTTGAGCCATTCCGCGTGCAGGAACAGCTATAACTGTGGCTATAAAAACACCTACATTATACCATGCTATATTATCTATGATCATAAGATCGTTAATCATAAATTTATCAAGATCTAGCAATGCTGTGCCTACTGATCCGGCAAGGATCATTAAAAAAGAATAATGAAGTAGGTCACCACTTGCCTTTATTTTTCCCAGTTGCCATCGCGGTGTATAAGTTTTAAGTGCTACTATTTTCATGATAAAAACACGCAGTGCATAAATAATAACTAGACTGTGTATAAACTGAACAGGTGTTATCACTTCTATCATGACCAGGAGCAACATAACTGTAGAACTTGCTCTGTAGAATACCTCTTTTAAAAAGTTTCCTCCTACGGTTTTCATGTGAACCTTAGTCCATGCATAAAAAATCTCAAAATAAGCTTGAAAAACAGCGATGATCGCTATGTGCCACACAAAGTCTCTCGTAATCTCATTCGTATTTGCTATGTACAATCTAATGGGGTCGTAAAAAGCATAAATGATTAAAAAAGCCGGAATAATAATGATAAGTGGCCACAATAACATTTGTGTTAAAAAGGCATCACGTTCATTTTTATCATCATACTTAGAGTAAAACTTAACCAGCGTGTTATTAATCCCAAAACTCATTAAAGGAAAGAATAAAAACGCTGCCGAAAGCACATAGCCCATTAACCCAAAATAGTCATCGCCCAGGAAAGTAGGCCCTAGTAAAACCGTATTAACTGCACCAAATATGAAACCCAGTACAGTAACACCTATATTCCATCCCGATTGTTTGATCACTATTCCCATGTGTAGGCAATGGTTTTAGCAAGTGTTCCTGTTAATAATTCTCTCTTATAACTTGAGATACTCGGGTGACTGTTCCCTTCATTATTGCTATTTTTAAAAAGCTCATATTTTTCAAGAATGTGTTTTTTAAGAGCTATTTTTTCTTGATAATTAAAATAGTGACCAGAATGAGTATGCTTGATGAATTGCTCGATATCTGCCTGAGAAGGTCCTATGGCTATAATAGGTCTGCGGCTGGCGAGATATTCAAAAATCTTTCCTGGTATAATGGCCTGTGTATCTTTACTATCTACCTCTATGAGTAATAAGCATTGCGCCTTAAACATGAGCTCAACAGCTTGTTGATGATCTACATAACCTAGCAATTCTGACTTATTTTCTAATCCAGATTTTTTTATAGAGGCAATGACTTCATCACTTATACTACCAGCCAGTTGTAATTTAAAATCTGTATTAAAATCTTCCCTTTCCTTACAAAGCTCAGATAGACATTCCCATAAAATAACCGGATCACGATCTGATAATAAGGTTCCTACATGAGCCAGTGTAAAAACACTATCTGGTTGACGGGTAGTTTGTGCCGCTTCAATATCATACCCATTTGTAATAACCTGAAGAGGTGTTGTAGTCTTGCTAGCAAACTCCTTTCCTGTGTGTGGACTAGTAACGATTATTAAATCTGCATGATCTAAAACCTCTTGTTCTAAACGCTCGTGCTTTTTTTGAGCACTAGCTCCTATTTTCAAATGTTTATGATAACCTATAGTAGTCCACGGGTCTCTAAAATCTGCAAGCCACTTAAAACCCTTGTATTTTTTCTTTAATTCTAAGCCTATTAAATGAATAGAATGCGGTGGTCCTGTGGTTATTACAGTAGGATTTTTATGCTCTAGCAAATAGGGATGTATAGCTTTTAAAACTCGAGACTTCCATCCTACTCGTGCATCAGGAACAAATAAGTTACCGCGCATCCATATCATGGCGCGTTGTAACATACCTGCATTTTTAGGCAGTATTCCTTTTTGAAGATTTTTAGTTCGCTTTCGCGAAAGCGCACTAGACCATCTACTAGGTTCATTTATAGGCACCTTAATGATAGAAACATCTTCAGGAACTTGTTCTAGGAGTGATTCATCAATTACAGGATAATCTGGGTTTTCTGGAACTACAACGGTCACCTCAAAGCCGTGCTGCGGTAAATAAGTAGCAAATTTTAACCATCGTTGCACACCAGGTCCACCTGCTGGCGGCCAGTAATAAGCAATGATAAGAACTGGCTTCTTCATTTAAGACTTATTCTTAAACCTGTAAAACGCTCCACCTATAATGATTAAAAATAAAAGGATATTACTTCCTAGCATTATAGAACTACCTGTTTTTACTACTTGAGGTTCAAAACTCATGACTATTTCATGAGAACCTGCTGGAACCTTAATTCCTCTTAACGCATAGTTTACTCTAGCTATAGGAGTTTCCTGCCCATCAACAGTAGCTTTCCATCCATGCGGATAATACATTTCAGAGAAAACTGCTAGACCTTCTTGAATGTTATTACTTTTATAAACCAGTCTTTGAGTGTCATAATCTACTAGTTGAATGCTTGAAGTGGAATCTGCATGGGTAGTTTTGAGCTGGAGAAGATCTTTTTGATTCTTCTGGATAATGGCGCGTTGTGTTCCGTTAAGTTCAGCTAGACTCATTATCTCTTCATTATCATTTTCTACCACCTTAAGTTCGTTTACAAACCAGCCATTTCCTAAGGTCATAGGATTTTTTTGAGCTACATAACCGGTTTCTTCAACATCTATAATGTATCTCACATTAAACATGCTCAAGATTTCTATATTTTCTCTATTCACAGGAGCTATTCCGTTTTCATCATAAAGATAAAATTCTGATATCTCTTGAATACGTCTAGGCTTTGCACCATGATAACCACCTATAGATTTATGGAAGTAAGGCGCACGACCTGAATTAAATGGATTCACTAATTTATCATAAACTCTGTAATGATCGCCATTCTTAGCATCTTGCATAGCGATTTCATCTGCTTGAGTCTTAGTGTGTGCGTTATCATACTCACTGGCTTTTACATAATCATCGCTGTTTACATAGTTCAGGTTGAAACTTACTAAGTCAAATAAGATAACCACTCCAGCGACTAGTAAAACCAGGTTCTCTGAAACCTTCTTTTTGAGTAATAAAAATAATGCTGCCGAAATAATCCCAACTATTAACAGTGCTTTAAAAACATCTGCTCGCATGACTTCAAAACGATCATCTCTTAAAGCGTCCACAAAACCTACTCCTAATTGTTCACTTTCTAAGTAATACCGATCCATAGGACTGGCAAAATCAAATAATTGACCACCAAATGCTACCAGTATAACTAGCAAACCACCCAAAGTAATACCGGCATATTTGAGTGCTTTGGCTTTTGTTTCCTGTGTATTCTTTTCGTTAAAAAACTGCCATAACCCTATAACAGCAAGAATAGGAACACATAGCTCTATTAGTACCTGAATAGATGTCACTGCACGGAATTTATTGTACAACGGTACCACATCTATAAAGAAACTTGTGAGCCAGTCTGCATTTTTACCGTAGGACAGTAATAAAGCTAAAATAATAACAGCACTAGTCCACCAGCGCAGCCTTCCTTTTATTAAAAATAATGCAAGAATCGCCAGAAACACAACTCCTATTCCTAGGTATGGTGGTGCTTCTACAATAATTTGATCACCCCAATAAAGCGGTACACTTTCATTAATAAATCCTAAAACTTCTCTTTTAGGCAAACCTTGATCCGTAAGGAATTGTACAGCATTTGAATCTTCGTCAGGTCTGGCAGCACTTCCACCACCGGCAAATCTAGGAACTAACAAATTTAAACTTTCACTTAATCCATAAGAATACTGCGTGATGTAGTCATAGTCGAGACCTGTTTGAGGAACTATTTTTTCGCCTTGAGCGTTAATAGTAAGAGAAGATTTACCACGGGTACTTTCTTGAGAGTACTCACTAGTTGCTAGTAAATTACCGGCATTAGTTCCTAGTGCCAGTAATACTGCAGCGGTCATAATACCTATAGATTTAAAGTAGTGCGGTAAAACTTTTTTACGAGCAGCATCTACCAGATAAGCGACGCCTAAAATAATCACAGCCAGCAATAAATAATAAGTCATTTGAGGATGGTTAGCCTGCAGCTCTAGTGCCATGGCAACCGCTGTAACTATAAAACCTAGTAAATATCGTTTTTGAAACACTAATAATATGCCACTAAGTACAAGAGGAAAGTAAGCTATGGCATGAGCTTTGGCATTGTGCCCTACTCCTAGAATGATAATCAAATAGGTAGAAAACCCAAAAGCCAGTGCTCCTAGTAAACCTATTTTCCAGTTGACACGCATCACCAGCATGAGCATGTAAAAGGAAAAGAAATAAAGGAAAAGATAGTCTGCAGGACGTGGCAGGAATCTCAGCACTCTATCAAGTCCATCTATAAAATCATAAGGATAGCGCGCACCGAGTTGATATGTGGGCATACCTCCAAAAACAGAATCTGTCCAGTAGAGTTCTTCTCCTGTGGCAGCGCGGTGTTCTATTAACTGTCTCGCATTACCTTTATACTGAACAATATCATTTTGGTATAGTTTTTTACCGCTTAATACTGGATTAAAGTAAGCTAATGCAGCAATAATAAATACTGCAATAACTGCGAGATGCGGAAGGATTTTCTTAAAATTAAAAGTCATGAATTAAAGGCAATCTATTAAGGTTGAAAATTAATCAATTTCCTCAAAGTCCACGTACTCACCTACTACTTTCTTTTCGGTAGGTTTGTTAACTTTTTTATGGTTAGAAGTTCTATTAGTTTGAGAGTTTTTAATATCTGACATATTCATACCGCTGCGTTTTTCAAAACTACGAGCCATGCGCTGCATCGCCTTTTTTCCTAACCATGCCAAAATACTCTTTCCATAATACTTAAATATTAAACGTAAGGTTACATAAACCACGAGAACTATAAGTAAAGCTTGTAAAAATTTCAATAGATTATAATTTTAGGTAAAATTAAAAACTCATTTAATCATTACTCTTTAATATATCTTAAATTTGAAGCCTTATAGAATATCATTTTATGAAGGCTTGGACTCAAAAAATATTATTTGCTATAGTGTGTTTCATCAGCATGTCTACCGCTGCTCAGTATACAGAAACCGTTAATACTAACAATCCTGGGCTATCTCAAGGTGCCTTTGCTGTAGGGAAAGGTGTTGCTCAAGTTGAGGGAAATTTATTTTATCGCACAGAAGAGCATCATTTACAGCGCTATGAACGCGACTATACAGGATTAAGTATGCAACTGCGCTATGGAGCATTTATGGAACGTTTAGAATTCTCATACATAGGGACATTTGCTAGTGTGAAACAATCAGATAATCGTGGTTTCGGTAATGTGGACAGTAAATTTTCAAATTTTTCACGTAGTACGATCGGTGCTAAATATTTAGTATTTGATCCTTTGAAATTTTGGGGTGAGAAAAAGGTAAATCTGTTAAGCTGGAAAGCAAATAGAAGATTGAACTGGAAAGATTTAGTTCCTGCGGTTTCCATTTATGCTGGAGCAAACATAGATTTATCTGAGACTAATTCTCTCACGCCTCCTAATGACCCTTCATTTTCTCCTCGATTTGAATTAATCACGCAAAACAACTGGGGACAATGGGTTTTTGTGACTAACTTTATTGTAGACCGTATTTCTACAGATTACCCTTCTTATGAATGGATTCTTACCATGACACATAGTATTAATAGAAAATGGGCTGTTTTTGGCGAGTATCAAGGATTCAAATCAGACTTTTATAGTGATGATTTAGGTCGTGGTGGTATTGCATACTTAATTAGTAAAGACTGGCAGGTTGATGCTAGTGCTACTATAAACTTTAAAGATACACCTAGTGTTTTTCAAGCAAATGTAGGGATGTCTTACCGTTTTGATTTTCATAAAGATGATGAAGCCATCAGTCAGAAAAAAAACCTAAAAGGTACTGGCGATGATAAAGGAAAGAAAAACAAGAAAAAGAAAAAAATAGATTTCTAAGAATCTCCTATGATTGAAATCAAGCAAATAAGTTCTAAGGCTGATGTGAAGAAGTTTGTAGCCTTCCAGCAAGAACTATATAAAGATAATAAATACTACGTGCCACCCATCATAAAAGATGAGATGGCAAATTTTGATCCTGAGAAGAATCAAGTATTTAAAAATGCAGACTGCTGGATGTTTCTAGCTTATCGAGATAAAAAAATAGTAGGACGTATTGCTGCTATTATTAATTATATCGAGGTTAATGAACAAAAGAAACCTAAAATGCGTTTCGGATGGCTAGACATGATTGATGACATAGAGGTCACTAAAGCACTTCTTAAAGAAGTTCACCAAATAGGAAAAGACAAGAACCTAGAATATGTGGAAGGTCCTGTAGGGTTTTCAAACATGGATAAAGCAGGCTTACTCATAAAAGGTTTTGAAGAATTAAGTACCATGATTACATGGTATAACGCTCCATATTATAAACAACATTTAGAGCAATTAGGCTATGAAAAAGCCGCAGAATGGGTAGAATTCAAATTTGAACCACCTAATCCTATTCCTGAAAAGATCAACAAATTTGCAGATATAATAGGAAAAAGATACAAGCTTAAAACTCTCAAGTTCAAGTCTACCAAAGAAATACTGCCTTACGTAGATGATATGTTTGATCTTCTAAATAAGACATATAGCAACTTAGTAACCTTTGTTCCTATCCAGCAATACCAGATTGATCTTTACAAAGAAAAATATCTTCCTTTTATAAATCCAGATTTTTTAGAACTCGTGGTTGATGAGCATGAAAAACTAATAGGTTTTGCCATAACCATGCCTTCATTTTCTCGTGCCTTACAAAAAGCAAAAGGTAAATTATGGCCGCTTGGTTTTATGCATTTATTAAAAGCCAAAAAGAAAAACGATAGAGCAGCTTTCTACCTTATAGGAATAGATCCAGAATATCAGGGGAAAGGAGTTACCGCAATGATGTTTAGAAACGTCACGCAAAACTTTATGAATTACGGCGTTACACTGTGTGAAACTAATCCAGAACTTGAAGATAACTTAGCCGTTCAGGCCTCTTGGAAAAACTATGACCCTATACTTCACAAAAGAAGACGTACTTACAGAAAAGATATAAAATCTTAGTATGGTTGTAATTTAAACAAGCTCACCTAGACCTAAGCTTAAAACATTTTATGAAACTTACACTTCAACTTGCTGCAATATATAATTTGATTTGGGGCGCTTGGGTGGTGTTATTCCCTAATCATTTCTTTGAATTAGTAGGTATGGAACCCTTAAATCACCCTATGGTATGGCAAGGCATGGGAATGGTTATAGGCGTTTATGGTCTCGGTTATTGGTGGGCAAGTAATGATCCCATGCGCCACTGGCCTATCGTTGCAGTCGGCTTTTTGGGTAAGATTTTTGGACCATTAGGATTTATTTTTAATTATTTACAAGACGTTGTTCCATTTGAATTCATCTATACCTTAATCACAAACGACTTCATTTGGTGGATACCGTTTTTTTTAATTCTCAAGAAGGTTCATACAGTTCATAATTGGAAACTCACATGAAACGCAACCTGCTACGCTACTCTTTTGTAGTTTTTTATACCGTTGCCGGCATCATGCACTTCATCCAGCCAGATGTTTATCTGGAAGTGATTCCTGACTGGATGTGTTATAAATCATTAATCAATTACACAGCAGGATTTGTAGAACTATTAGTAGCGGTAATGGCGTGTTTTAAACTCTCGCAACAGTTAGCTAGTTATATAACCATAGCTATGCTACTAGCCTTTACCATTTCACATATCTATTTTATACAAATGGGCAGTTGTGCTGGAGATTTTTGTATCCCTGAATGGATAGCTTGGATACGATTAATAGTTATTCATCCATTATTAATTTGGTGGGCATGGAAAATTAGAAAAGCATAACAGATAGACCTTACTCCAACCTAGAAAATCAATTATATGAAAATAGAAATATTTAGACTCGCTATAGACTTTGGTCTTATGGTATTAATATGGATGGTACAACTGTTAATTTATCCAGGTTTTAAGTACTTTGGAAAAGATGGGTTGAGTAGATGGCACAAAATCTATACGAGAAATATTACATTTATCGTAGCACCGTTAATGCTTCTACAAATAGGGTTAGTAATTTATTTCTGGTTGTATTATCACTTAATGTTTGCGCCTAATCTTGTTTATGCTATTTTGGTAGCACTTACATGGATATCAACAGTATTTATATTTATTCCCATGCATGCCGCCATAGATAAAAACCCAACTGAACAAAATCTTCACAAACTGACACAATACAACTGGTTACGTGTCATATTATGGACCGCAATAGTAATTCTAGATTTTTTCTTGATTTTTTAACAAGACTTAAATGGTCCTCTTATTCAGGTTTTGTTCATTAGTTTAAAAATAAAATTAAAGATAAGGATTCAAATAAAGGCCTATTAACGTTATGGTTGTAAAGAATACGCTTTCGCGAAAGCGTAAAACCAAAACCATATCTGTAACAAAAAGCATCATCTTACGACTCATAAATAGTAGCACATCTCGCACTATTACTGGTCTGAATAAGTGTCATAAACAACTGTTTTGGTATGATTTTTGCTAATATAACAAAGCCTGACAAAAGCTGTCAGGTACTATAAACTTTTTAATCTTTATACATTAAATGAGACAACTCAAAATCACCAAGCAGGTTACCAACCGTGAGTCTAAATCGCTGGATAAGTACCTACAGGACATCTCTAAAATTGATCTAATCACGGCAGAGGAAGAAGTGGAACTGGCACAGCGTATTAAAAAGGGTGATCAGAGAGCTCTAGAGAAACTGACTACTGCAAACTTACGTTTTGTGGTTTCTGTTGCAAAACAGTATCAGAATCAAGGGCTTAAACTTCCAGATCTTATTAATGAAGGTAATGCAGGTCTTGTAAAGGCTGCCAAAAGATTTGATGAAACTCGTGGATTTAAATTCATCTCATACGCAGTATGGTGGATACGCCAGTCGATTCTTCAAGCACTAGCAGAGCAGTCCCGTATCGTGCGTTTACCTTTGAACAAAATCGGATCTATAAACAAGATTAATAAGGCATTTTCACACCTTGAGCAATTACACGAGCGCCCACCATCACCAGAAGAGCTAGCAAAAGAGCTAGACATGACGGTAAGCGACGTTAAGCAGTCTCTTAAAAACGCAGGTCGTCACGTATCGATGGACGCACCTCTTAAAGAAGGAGAAACCTCTAACCTCTATGACGTAGTGCGTAGTGGTGAGTCTCCTAATCCAGATAGAGAATTATTGCATGAGTCACTTACACTTGAGATCACTCGCGCACTTGAGACTTTATCACAAAAAGAGGCAGACGTTATTTCTCTTTACTTCGGTATAGGGAATCAACAACCTATGAGCTTAGAAGAGATCGGTGAAACCTTTGATTTAACTCGTGAGCGCGTGCGCCAGATTAAAGAAAAAGGAATCAAAAGATTGCGTCAAAACTCAAGAAGTAAAATCCTTAAGTCATATTTAGGGTAATCAGTCCCTACATTTTTTTATTCAAGCGCCCTTTTCAGGGCGCTTTTTCTTTACATAAATTACTAAAAAACAAGCTAAAATAACTTTATACCAAATTGCGTTTATAGCCCTGAGCTACAAGTCTAGTTAGCTCACTGGACTTCAAAAACTGTAAATAAAAAATACGTAGCCATTTTTAAGAATAAAGGGCACTTCTTTATGAAGCATGATCATGCTGGATTATGGTATTTTATCGTTTAAAATTACGCTTTCGCGAAAGCGAACTTAAAAGAGAAATCTAAAAGGATAATTAAACCTTAGGATACTTTAATTTACAATTCATTAAACATTATAATGTATCACAATGGATTCTATATTAAACCTTTTACAATCAGATTTAGGACAGACACTTATCAATGGTGCTGCTCAAAAGACAGGTCAACCAGCAGATAAAACAGCAAATGTATTATCACAGGCTATGCCTTTAATACTAGGAGCTATGCAACGTAATGCAGCTACACCAGAAGGTGCGAGTGCTTTAAACAGTGCCTTAAGCGATCAGCGTCACGGCGGTGGAGTACTGGATATGTTAGGCGGGCTTTTTGGCGATGGCGCAGGTAGCCCGGATGATTTAGTTAATGATGGTGCTGGTATTTTAGGTCATGTACTAGGAGCTAAACAACCGCAAGTAGAAAGTGCTCTTTCTCAATCTAGTGGTATGGATGCTAGTAACGTGAGTGAAATTATTAAAATGGCTGCTCCTATTCTTATGGGTATGCTAGGAAAACAAAAACAGGCTGAAAATGTAGACCAAAACGGAATAGGAGATCTTTTAGGATCTGTCCTAGGACAGTCTGGAGCAAAAGATCAATCATTTATCGAACAAATCCTCGATGCAGACGGTGATGGTAGCATCGTTGATAATGTAGCAGGAATGGTACTAGGTGGCGACAAGAAAAAAGGTGGTCTAGGAGGATTACTAGGTGGGCTTTTTGGAAAGTAAATAACTCAATGAAAACCGCCTTTTACTCGTTCATATATAGTATATACGAGTTATGGCGTGTAAGGTTGTTTTTGTGGCGTTATATTTACCCCATGAAAACAACCTTTTATTTTATAGCCCTTCTTGCCCTTATCGTGAGTTGTAATAGTTACAGGCCTAGTACTAGAAATGGTTCACTTGCTATACAGACTAAATCTGACACTTTGCGTATTGCTAATGATAGTTTAGAGTATGAACTCATCGTCATAGAACCTGGTTTTAATGCCTGGCTCGTTACTCAACCGCCCAGAGGTTATTATGCACAAAGCACTCTAGAGATGCGCAACAAACTCTACGTTAATGAATACAACTTGCGTGTAAATAATGCCTTAAGTTACGATCCTAGTTTGTATCAATGGCGCATAGATTATGAAAATGACGTAGATTATGGCTATGAAGTAAATTACTTGCTCTATAATTACTTTCTTTTCTTTGAAAAACGATATAATCAACGGCTGCGGTAGTGTATTTTTGCACCATGCAAAAAATCAAAAAAAACTGGGACATTTCTAGTAATTGGCAACTTATATTCATTGTATTAGGTGTATTAAGCTTACTTGCTTGTGGTTATTTTATAGCTTCACGAGTAATGCCTTCTCATTTTGAAGATGTAACTTATGAATATCTCTTTATTTATGGAGTGACAGTATTCCTAGCTTACATTTTCTATAGGTTTTGTATGTGGGTTTTTCCACGCTTGATCACTAAATGGAATATTAAACAGCGCTGGGAAATGATAGCCATATTTATAGTGTTTGCCATTACAGGATCTGCGGCTGCACGACTCTCTTCACCTCTACTGGAATTTTTAGGAATTGATCAGGATTCTATGTCGGCATGGACTTTCTGGCCACTACGCTTACTCATCATCTTCCCTATTTATCAAGTATTGCTAGTGGTAAATGGATGGATCTTTGGACAGTTTAAATTTTTCTGGTGGTTTGAAAAAAAGATGCTGGCACGATTTGGCTTAAAGCTGTAAAACTTAAAAGCGTTTCATCATAACTCATACCAAAAGGAATAATACCAAATTGAATTTATAAAGTCTTAATAAGCACAAATTGGTATAATGAAACAGTCTAAAGATTTTTAATTTAAATCTTAGAGAGGTGAAAGGCAAAAAAACCGGGCATATCAGGCAGCTACGAAGAGACTCGAGCAAAGCTAACAGATGAACACCATAGGAAATAAAAACGTCGTGTATATTTTTTAACGAAGCAACCTGGAATTAAAACAGAAATATCGGAACACTTAATTGTTGTTTTGGTAAAACTGTACCTAAAATAAAAAACCACTCTGTACAGAGTGGTTTTTTAAATTACTTGTGATCGCGACAGGATTCGAACCTGTGACCGTCTGCTTAGAAGGCAGATGCTCTATCCAGCTGAGCTACGCGACCTAATTTTTAAAGCGGTTGCAAATATACCATTATTTTGTTTTGAGAAAAACAATATTTAAAAATTTGAGAAGAAATAATTGTATTTAAGCATAGACATCTGTAAATCAGTAGATGTAAAAAAAGCAGTAGACAATAACTCCTATATATAATAAGGTCTAAGCGATATAATTAGTCCATTATTACAGGTAATAATAGCTGTGCATAAAAGATAAACGTAACTATTTAAAAACATCGGTTATAGGTATAAAGTGAGGAAATAAACTAGTGTTAAGCCCAGCCACACTCCTACTATTTTATATTTCCTTTTTACTTAAAGTTAGAAGCTACATTAATAATGTGAACACCTATCTTAAATTGTTTAACAAAATATTTATTTTATTAAACGTAATAAGTGTAATTTTACTAAAAAATTAGAATAATGTCTTATAGAGTTTTTGAAGAGTACCATATTGAAACTACTGAAGAAATAAAAGACCAATATAAAGGAGTCATAGAACAAATAGGTGAAGATGTTCAAAGAGAAGGGTTATTAAAAACTCCTGAACGTGCCGCCAAAGCAATGCAGTTCCTTACCTCTGGTTATGAGCAAGATCCTGCAGCCATACTCAAAGGAGCCATGTTTGCTGAGGATTATAATGATATGGTAATTATTAAAGATATTGAGCTTTATTCACTTTGTGAGCACCACATGTTACCTTTCTTTGGTAAAGCACACATAGCTTACATCCCTAATGGACATATCGTAGGACTTTCTAAAATACCTCGTATCGTAGACGTTTTTGCTCGCAGGTTACAAGTACAAGAGCGTTTAACACATGATATCCTAGAATGTATCGATGAAACACTTAAACCTAAAGGTGTCGCAGTAGTCATAGAAGCGTCTCACATGTGCATGATGATGCGTGGCGTACAAAAACAAAACAGTTCCACCACAACCAGTGGTTTCAGAGGACAGTTTGAAAAAGGTGAAACACGTGCCGAGTTCCTTAAACTGATATCGTCTAAATTGCACTAAAATCACTTATGGAACGTTTTTTGACTATATTTATTTAGTTAAAATTACAATTACATGTTTGAATCAAAACGCTCAAAACTATTTTTCGGGATCATCTTTGATCTAGTGGGAATGGCGTCTTATCTTATTCCAGGAATAGGTGAATTTACAGATATAGGATGGGCACCGGTTGCTGGTTATTTAATGACTAGACTATATCCTGGAAAAGCTGGTGTTGCCGCTGGTATTATTACCACAATTGAAGAATTAGTACCAGGATTAGATATCATCCCATCATTCACAATAATGTGGGTTTACACATACTTAATTAAAAAAGAAAACCCTACCCAGGTTATAGATGTAGAAGAGGTTTAATCACTTGTTTAAAAACATACTGGTAACTATTACATTTAGTAACTGTATTAAATTAACACCACTTTAAAGATTATAGAAAACATAGCTTTTAGTTTTGAAATTCTATTATAATCTATGAATCGTCTTGCTATTTTACTGATAATGTTATGTTGTTACGCTTTCGCGAAAGCGAATACCACGACAATACAACAAGATACAACTATCATTAAGAGGAAATCTTATGAGGCAACCCGTATTTCCACGCCGCCTCAAATAGATGGAAAACCATTTGAAAAAATCTGGGATCAAATTCCTACCGGTGGTGATTTTATTATGACTGAACCCATAAATGGTCAGGCTGAAAGAAAAACACACCCTACAGAGTTTAAAATCGCTTATGATGATAATGCTATATACGTTGCTGCATATTTATATGACAATGAACCCGAAAAAGTCTTAAGACAGTTCTCTCAAAGAGATGACATAGATGCACAAGCAGACCTTTTTGGCCTTTACATTAATACCTATAACAACCAGATCAATCAGACTCGTTTTTTTGCAACTGCTGGTAATTCCTTAGGAGACGCTGTTGTGGAAGGAAATCGTCAGGACTTTTCCTTTAATGTCGTTTTTCTTTCTGAAGTAAGTTTTGATCAGAAAGGATGGTATGTGGAAATGCGCATTCCGTATAGAACATTAAGATTTCCTGAAAAGAAGGTTCAAGACTGGTCCTTTCAAGTGTTCCGTAGAATACGTCACTTAAATGAAGAATATAGTTATAACTACATAGATATTACAAAAGGTGTAAACACGCAGTATGACGCTTTACTTACTGGTATTGAAGATATAAACCCGCCATTAAGATTAAACTTATATCCTTATCTCACTACCATACATGATAGACTTGATGGAAACAACTCCACAAACTTTGCAGCAGGACTAGATATTAAATATGGTTTAAGTGATGCCTTTACACTAGATGCTACCTTGATTCCTGATTTTGGTCAGGTAGCTTTTGATCAGGTAGTTTTAAATTTAGGCCCATTTGAACAATTGTTTGCAGAGAATCGAGCCTTTTTTACTGAAGGTGTAGACCTATTTAATAAAGGTAATATTTTTTTCTCTAGAAGAATAGGTCAAACGCCTACTGGCGCTAGTGATATAGATACACTAGAAAGCGAGGAAATTCTAGAGAACCCTTCTAGTGCTCAATTACTAAATGCTGTAAAAATTACAGGCCGTACAAATAGTGGCCTAGGAATAGGATTTCTTAATTCTATTACTGAGAAAACAGAAGCCGTGATAAGAGATAATAATACAGGAACTAAAAGAAATCTAATTACTGAACCTCTTACAAATTATAATGTTCTCGTACTTGATCAACAATATGGCAATAACAGCTCTATAGCACTGGTAAATACAAATGTCCTGCGCAATGGAGCGTTCACAGATGCAAATGTTAGTGCTATGGCCTTAAATCACAATAATAAACGGGCAACACAGAACTTAAGAGCTCAGGCAAAAATGTCTAACCGTTTTACAATTACAGGAACTGAAACAGGTTATGCGACAGAGCTGGACTGGCGTGTTACCGCAGGTAAATGGAGACCACGCTTGGGTCACTTTTTTGTAGATCGTGGTTACAACCCTAATGATTTAGGTCGCAATTTTAGAACTAACCGTCACACTTTTGTCGCTGACCTAGATTATGTACAATTAACACAACAAGGAATTTTTAATCGTTATGAGCTCCGGTTAAATGTAAGACATAGGAGAGCTGCTACTCCTGCTTTTCACACGGGTACAGAAGTAAGTTTTAATCCGTTTTTTATAACAAAAGAGCGTTTCGCATTTGGTTTAGATATTAATTATAATACTGAATTTAAAGATCAATTTGAATCTCGTATTGAAGATGCTATTGTGCGATATGGTGCAGGCTTTTTTACAGGTGGCTTTATCTCAAGTGACTATCGTAAAAGATTTGCTATTGACGCTAGAGCTGGAAGATATAAGAGATTTAATGAAAAGGAACATAATTATAATTATCGCATAAGTCCGCGTTATAGGTTTAGTGATCAGTTCTTGTTGATCCACAGTATCAATTGGAGAAAAAGCAATGATAGAATGAGTTATGTAACTCTATCTAATAATGACACTACCTCTATCCTTAGTGAAAGAGATACTCACAGTGTAGAAAACAGAGTTACTGGAACTTATAACTTTAATAATCGCAATGCTTTAAGCATCAGTTTTAGGAATTTCTGGTCTAGAGCTACCTTTAGTAAGGATTTTAAAGAACTACAAAGAGACGGAACTGTAGCTGATAGTGATTACACATTAGAAGATGATTTTAATCCTGATGCAAATTTTAATATATGGAATCTAGATCTCTCTTATCGCTGGCGTTTTGCTCCTGGCAGTGAAATAACACTACTCTATCGCAATAGTATGAACAACTTTGATAATCAAGGTACGATAAGATTTGAAGAAAGTTTAGGAACTCTTTTTGAACAACCAGTAAGGCACAATTTCTCAATCCGCATTAATTATTTTATAGACTTTAATGAAGGACCGCAATGGTTTAAGACTTAATTGAAAATTCATAAAGTCACCTAGATAAAATTTCTACATTTGTAGCTATGATACAAGCGCAACATATTTATAAAAGCTTCGGCGATTTACAGGTACTTAAAGGTGTAGATTTAAGCATACAGGCTGGTGAGATCGTGAGTGTAGTGGGAAGTTCTGGTGCCGGAAAAACCACTCTATTACATATTTTAGGAACCTTAGAACAACCAGATTTAAAATCAGAAACCTCTCTACTCATAGATGGGACTGATGTTACTCAATTAAACGCTAAAGCTTTAAGTAAATTTAGAAATGAATCCTTAGGCTTTATTTTTCAGTTTCACCAGTTGTTACCAGAGTTTAGTGCTCTTGAAAATGTATGCCTACCTGCTTTTATTAAAAACACACCTAAAGAAGTAGCCATAAAAAGAGCAAAGGAATTACTTGATTACTTAAAATTATCAGATCGTTTTAATCACAAACCTGGAGCACTGAGCGGTGGTGAGCAACAAAGAGTAGCAGTAGCTCGAGCACTTATTAATAACCCAAAAGTGATCTATGCAGACGAGCCTACAGGGAATCTAGACAGTGCGACTGCACAAGACTTACATGAACTAATTTTTAAATTACGAGAAGAGTTTAACCAGACTTTTGTTATCGTTACCCATAATGAAGAACTTGCAAATCTTGCAGACCGCAAACTAGTAATGCAAGATGGTAGATTTTTAAGTAATGACTAGGGCACAGCTCAAAGAATTTCTTGATGCAAAAGTGGAACAATACAACGTTCCAGACTTTATACCTCATGACCCTATTCAGATTCCGCACCTTTTTACAAATAAAAAAGATATAGAAATCGCGGGCTTTCTAGTAGCTACTATAGCATGGGGAAACCGTAAATCCATTATTAATAATTCCCATAAACTTATGGAATTAATGGAACATGCACCTGCAGATTTTATAAGGAATCATACAGCGTCTGACCTGGATCGATTTGACGGTTTTGTGCATCGTACCTTTAATAATGAGGATTGCAAGACCTTTATGCGTTCTTTAAAACATATAGAACTGCGTTATGGTGGTTTAGAACACG
>P_2C_Liq_1_UnCtyDRAFT_1000306_pt1 | contig 21466 bp, 33 predicted proteins | sample Pon2CUnioCityCA_2_FD_10234 | JGI IMG/M metagenome (IMG submission 10234) | reverse complement strand
CCTTCCCCCTACCCGATGGCTCCGCTATTCGATTAACTACCGCGCGCTACTATACTCCAACCGGCAGATCCATCCAGCGACCATACAACAAAGGAAAAGAAGCCTATTATAAAGAAATCAACCGACGGTATAAACATGGAGAACTGATGGAAGCAGATAGTATTGATTTTCCAGACTCATTAAAATATTATACTCCCAACAAAAGACTTGTTTATGGTGGTGGTGGAATCATGCCAGATGTCTTTATTCCACTAGATACTACTTTAAATACAGAACTCAACCGACAATTAATTCGAAGGGGTGTTTACAATGAATTTACACTTTCATATCTTGACAAACATCGAAAAAAGTACCTAAAAACCTATCCTGACTTTAAAACCTTTAAAGATAACTTTGAATTAAGTGACGATTTTTTAGATGACTTCTTTACTTATGCTAAAAAGAAAGAAGTTGAAAAGAATGAAGATGAATATAAAAAGTCTAAAAAGCTTATTGATACTCAGATCACTGCACTTCTAGCAAGGAATTTATATACCACTTCTGCCTACTTTGAAATTATAAATCAACTAAACGACTCATACTTAGAAGCGATCAATCTAATTCAAAGTGATGAGTTTGAAAAGGCTAAGCTTGAATACGAATAATTATATTTGCAAACTGAAATTTTAAAACTGAACAAGATGAGTGAGAATGTTAAAAACGGATTATTAATTTTAGTTACCATCGTAACACTTGCCAATACAGTCATGATCATGACTAATGATGGCGTATCGTATGAGAAGACCCCTACTAACCAAAGTGTGAACAGCAATGCAGCAGCAAATGTAAATCCAGCTGCTAATGCAAACCCAACACCTACGCCAAACCCACAACAAGATCAGGCCAATGTTGTAGACCCTAATCCCGGACCGAAAACAGCAATCCAATTTGCTGAAATGTCACATGATTTTGGTGACATTGAACAGAATACGACTAACGAAAAGATCTTTACGTTCACCAATAATGGCGAAAATCCTTTGATTATTTCAAATGCTAAGGGAAGCTGCGGTTGTACAGTTCCTGAATACCCAAGAGAGCCATTAGCTCCCGGAGAGACAGGTGAAATCAAAGTTGTATACAGACCAGGTCAGCAAAAAAATAAGCAAACAAAAACTGTAACCATTACCGCTAACACTGAGCCAGCAACCACGGTTCTAAGAATAATGGCAAATGTAAATCCGGGTGAAGGCGGAGCAAACACTCAGCCACAGCAGGGTGAAGCCATTCAAATTGGTGGATAATAAAAAGAAATAGATATAAAAAAACCCGCTTAAAGCGGGTTTTTTTATATGTATCCGTGCAGTGATTTACCTTTCACACCCAATTGATCTACTCTTTTCTCAACTTCAGGATCAAGTTCTAAGAATGGAGCATTATGTGGCTTCATCCGGGTATCTATAATCAAAGGGCCTTTACATCCCCAATGCTTAAATTCCGTAAACTCGCCCACTCCATAAATGTCATGAGATGGATTGGCCCTCGTAAAGGTTGACCAAATCAAGTTTTTAAATTGTTTGGCTACAAAGTCTGCATCATCTGTTAGCACAATCAATGCAACTTGTTCTAGCTCATGATTAATTGCCAGTAATGCTTTAGCTAAGTTTCGAACTTTACTGCTTTCTATGTCGTATTTAGTAAACTCATCAAGCTCTAATGCCAAGACACCAGGAAAAGCAAGCTTTACTTTTTTGATTGAGGTAGGCCATTCAATAGAAGGAAGTTGTGTTGCTAAGGATCTTCTAGGTTTACCAACAGCCGCAATCACAACTTTAGATCCTGCATTTAGTCCTTCACTGCTGTAATCCAATGTGTCTATCGTAGTATTGGTATGGAAATGCAAGTCTCTTGACCAATCTACTCGCTCAAGCATATGTTTAAAAAAGGCTTCTTTATTTATGGCCTTTAGTTGAGGATTATCTTCTTTAGCAGCAATAAAAAGAAATTTTGCTAAGCTCATTTGACCAAATCCTAATATGTGATTGGCAATGGTCAAAAGCTCCGCAGGCTGCGTAATCTCATAGTAGGGCGTATAACGTTCACTTCCCATAGCAAAAAGCAGAGGATGCACTCCTGCTTCATCTACCGCATTTACCTCATGCAGTCCGGGAATCTCTTTGGGTATGATATCTCCTGTAATCTCATGGATCAGATCGCCAAAACTAGTATCTTCCTGAGGTGGTCTTCCTACTACAGTAAATGGCCAAATAGCATCTTTCCTATGCCAAACCTGATCTACTTTCATTAATGGAAAGTCATGCTTAAGACTGTAATACCCCAAGTGATCACCAAAGGGACCTTCGGGCTTGTTTTCCTTGGGATAAACTTTTCCGGTTATCACAAAGTCAGCATCTGCAGAGAGCACATGTCCGTTCTTATTCAAATACCTAAATCGTCTACCACCAAGTGCACCTGCAAAAGTCAATTCAGATAAACCTTCAGGTAATGGCATTACAGCGGCAAAGGTATGTGAAGGAGGTCCCCCTACAAAAATCGAAACTTTAAGTGGCTCTCCTTTTGCATTTGCCTTGGTTTGATGCACCCCAATACCCCTGTGTATTTGGTAATGCAAGCCAATTTCTTTGTTGGGAATATAATCATTACCCCCAAGTTGTATACGATACATACCAAGATTTGAGTTCATGACTCCCGGCTTATCAATATCTTCCGTATAGACCACAGGCAAGGTTACGAAAGGCCCACCGTCATCAGGCCAATGCTTTATTTGCGGCAGCTCACTTACATTTACCTTACCATGGGTTATGGGAGATCCTAATCTAGCCTTCATGGGTAACGCTTTTAGTGCTGCAAAGGGCACTCCTGCATAAGCTAATGGATCTTGCAAGGCAGTTAATGGTTCACCTTTTAGTTGTACCATTTTCTTAACTAGATCTAGGGTATCTCTAAAAATAAACCGACTTCGTTCCAAGGTTCCAAAAAGGTTGGAAACTGCAGGAAACTTACTTCCCTTTACTTGTTCGAAAAAAAGCGCAGGTCCGCCTTGTTCATGCACTCTTAAATGAATGGAAGCCATTTCTAGATTTGGATCAACAGGCTCTTTAACACGTATTAAATGACCGTGTTTTTCTAAGTCCGAAACGCATTGTTGCATGCTTTTGTATCCCATTACCTTTTTATTTGTAAAAACAAGTGTTTGATTTGCTTAGTTCAACTTATTGCATAAAAAAAGGCAATCTAAGAAAGATTGCCTTAAGTTAAATATTTCAGAAAAGCTTATCGTTGATCTAAAGATTTGAAGCTTGTTAAATTGCTTCCAGTGTAAACTTGTCTTGGTCTTCCAATTGGTTCATTATTAGCTCTCATCTCTTTCCATTGAGCAATCCAACCTGGTAATCTACCTAAGGCAAACATTACTGTAAACATGGATGTAGGAATACCAATAGCTCTGTAGATAATACCGGAGTAAAAGTCTACATTAGGGTAAAGTTTTCTTTCAACGAAATAATCATCTTTCAAAGCAACCTCTTCAAGTCCCTTAGCTATTTCTAGGATCGGATCATTAATGCCCAGTTTATCTAAAACATCATCGGCAGCCTTTTTAATGATCTTAGCTCGTGGATCAAAGTTCTTATAAACTCTATGACCAAAGCCCATTAAACGGAAAGGATCATTCTTATCTTTTGCTTTAGCCATGTATTTTGCTACATCACCACCATCGGCTTTAATTGCTTCTAGCATTTCTATTACAGCTTGATTTGCTCCACCGTGTAATGGACCCCAAAGTGCTGAAATTCCTGCAGAAATAGAAGCATATAAACTAGCATGAGAAGATCCTACAACCCTAACTGTGGAAGTGGAGCAATTTTGCTCATGGTCTGCATGCAAGATCAATAGTTTATCTAATGCATTAGCAATAACCGGATCAACTTCATACTCTGCTGATGGAACAGCAAACATCATTTTCAAGAAATTAGAACAATAATCTAAACTGTTATCAGGATAATTAGCAGGATGTCCTATTTCATTTTTGTAAGCCCATGCAGCCATTGTAGGCATTTTTGCTATCAGGCGCTTAATACTTAAATCCACCTCGTCAGAAGATCTATTTGGATCTAAAGACTCTGGATAGAATGCCGTTAGAGAAGAAACCAAAGAAGAAAGCACACCCATTGGGTGAGAATTAGATGGAAAACCATCTAAGATGTTTTTAATGTCCTCGTGAATTAAAGTATGATGAGTAATCTCCTGCGTAAACTTATTGTATTGCTCTTTGTTTGGCAACTCACCGTAAATCAAAAGGTAAGTTACTTCTAAAAATGAAGCTTTCTCAGCTAAGTCCTCAATTGCATATCCTCTATATCTTAAAATACCTTGTTCACCATTTAAGAATGTAATAGCTGATGTTGTTGAGCCCGTGTTCTTAAAACCAGGATCAATCGTAATCAAACCAGAACTCGCTCTTAGTTTGCTGATGTCGATTGCCTTTTCGTTTTCTGTACCTTCAATAATAGGGAGCTCGAATGTCTGGTCTCCTACTTTTAATTCTGCTTTCTCTGACATAATTTAATTTGGTTTTGATGAACTAACAAGGTTTTGTGAAGAAAGTTGCGATGTAATGTTTGCAAAATTCCACTGAATTGCAAAAATACCTAACAGAAGCTTTGTTTCAAAGTATAAGTACTAGATAAATTTCAATCCATTGGTAGGAAAGTTCGCATTAGTTCCTAATTGCTCCTCGATACGAAGTAACTGATTGTACTTGGCCATGCGGTCAGATCTAGAAGAGGAACCAGTTTTGATTTGGCCAGTGCCCAAAGCAACTGCTAAGTCTGCAATAGTGGTGTCTTCAGTTTCTCCACTTCGGTGGCTCATCACTGAAGTATACCCATGTTTAGTGGCAAGCTCCACAGCTTCAATGGTTTCAGTCAGCGTGCCAATTTGGTTTACTTTTATTAAAATTGAATTTCCTACACCCTGATCTATACCTTGTTTTAACCTTTTGGTATTGGTGACAAATAGATCATCGCCAACAAGTTGAACGCGTTCTCCAATCGCTTGGGTTAGCTCTTTCCAACCGTTCCAGTCATCCTCCCATAATCCATCTTCAATCGAGATGATCGGGTATTTTCCAATCCAGTCTTTCCAATAAGAAACCATCTCCGATGAGCTTAACTTTTCGTTGCTGGACTGGTGGAAATGATATACTTTTTCTTCTTCATTATAGAACTCAGAGGCTGCTGCATCCATTGCTATATAGATTTCCTCTCCTGCTTTGAATCCTGCCATTTCAATAGCCTTAAGCACGTATTCAATGGCTTCTTCGTTTGAACTTAAGTTGGGTGCAAAACCTCCTTCATCACCTACATTGGTAGAAAAACCTTTCTTTTTAAGAGCACTTTTGAGGTGATGAAAAACCTCTGTTCCCATCCGCAAGGCATCAGAGAATGAAGCTGCTCCATAAGGCATCACCATAAATTCTTGAAAATCGATGCTATTATCTGCATGAGAACCTCCGTTCAAAATGTTCATCATCGGAACAGGCAATTTATTGGAATTAATTCCACCGATATATCGATACAAGGGCATGCCAATTTCATTTGACGCTGCTTTTGCAACTGCCATAGAAACTCCTAAAAGGGCATTAGCTCCAAGATTAGACTTGTTTTCAGAACCATCTAAGTTAATCATGAAGCGATCTATTCCAGTTTGGTCAAAAACGTTAACGCCCCGTAATTCCTCTGCTAAAGTTTGGTTCACATTTTGAACTGCCTGTAGCACACCTTTTCCCATGTACTCAGAGCCATTGTCTCTTAATTCTACTGCTTCATGAACTCCTGTTGAAGCGCCCGAAGGAACGGCTGCCCTGCCTAAGGTACCGTTTTCTGTAGTTACATCTACTTCTACGGTTGGATTTCCTCTTGAATCTAAAATTTGCCTTGCATGGATGTCTGCTATTCTACTCATTGCTTAGTTTTTATGATCTTCTATTAACTTAACAAAATCATCAAATAAGTACCTAGAATCATTAGGCCCTGGAGATGATTCAGGATGATACTGTACAGAAAATGCAGGCTTAGATTTATGTTCTATACCCGCAACAGTATCGTCGTTTAAATGGGAATGTGTTAATTCAACTAAAGTTGAGGATTCAACAGATGCTGCATCAACTACGAATCCATGGTTTTGGGAGGTTACCTCTCCCTTTCCTGTCTTATGATTAATCACAGGATGGTTGATCCCCCTGTGACCATTATGCATTTTGATGGTTTTTAAATCACATGCCAAACTTAATAATTGATGTCCAAGGCAAATCCCAAAAGTGGGAGTGTTGGAATCCACCAATTTCCTTACCTCTTCAATTTGGGGCTTCATAGCAGCAGGATCACCGGGTCCATTGCTCAGCATAATTCCATCGGGCTTCCAAGAAAGCACCTCTTCCGCAGGCGTATCCATCGGAAATACTTTGCAGTAAACTCCTCTCTCATTTAAGCAACGGACAATATTCTTTTTAGTCCCGTAGTCCATAACAGCTACTTTATTGGCAGCATTTTCATCCCCCATACAATAAGCTTCTTTAATTGAAACTTTTGAAGATAGCTCCAAACCTTGCATGGATGGCACCTGTGATAACTGCTGTTTTAATTTGTCTATGTCGAATTCAACTGAGGAAATAATAACATTCATGGCTCCTTTATCACGGATATGACGAACAAGTGCACGTGTATCTACATCAGTAATAGCTACAATATTATGTGCTTCAAAGTAATCCTGCAAAGAGCCTTCAGCTCTTGGCCGTGAAAACCCATCTGAAAAGCGCTTGCAAATCAAACCAGCAATTTTTATAGAATCAGATTCAATTTCTTCTTCTTCGATTCCATAATTACCAATATGAGCAGTAGCACAAACCATGATTTGACCGTAATAAGATGGATCCGTATAGATCTCTTGGTATCCTGTCATACCTGTGTTAAAACAAATCTCACCTGTACTGGTGCCCAATATTCCTGCAGATAGACCATGAAAAACAGTCCCGTCTTCCAGTACTGCTATCCCTTTTGCTTTGGTTTTGTATTTCATTTCAGTTTATTTCAAAAAAAAGGATAAAGTTGAACACTTTATCCTTTTCTGTTTAATATCATTCACAAAAACTCAACGTCTTAATCCTTCTTTTCTTCTCCTTCCTTCTGATCACCTTTATCATCAACTTTCTTCTCTTCTGCTTTAGGCGTTTCTTTTTTTGCTTCTTTCTTTGGAGCTTCTACTTGTTCGTCAGAGGCCTTTTGTTCAGAGCTTGTCTCTTCTTGCACAGTTTTTGCTTCTTGTGAACTAGATGATTTTCCACCACCTCTTCTTCTTCTGCGCTTCTTAGTTGGCTTTTTCTCTTCAGTAATGTAAACCTCGTTAAAATCAACTAGCTCCATCATACACATTTCAGCATTATCACCTAATCTGTTTCCGGTTTTGATAATTCGAGTATAACCACCTGGTCTATCGCCAACTTTAGGAGCAACATCTCTAAAAAGCTCTGCAACCGCTAACTTGTTGTTCAAGTAACTAAAAACAACCCTTCTAGAATGAGTAGTATCATTTTTAGATTTTGTGATCAATGGCTCTACGTAACCTCTAAGGGCTTTTGCCTTCGCTACAGTAGTATTAATTCTTTTGTGTTCAATTAATGAACAAGCCATATTAGAAAGCAAAGCTTTTCTGTGAGACTTTGTTCTGCTTAAGTGATTGAATTTCTTTCCGTGTCTCATTTCCCTTAGTCCTTATCTAATTTGTATTTAGAAACATTCATTCCGAAGCTCAAATTCTTGCTTTCTACAAGCTCATCAAGCTCAGTTAGAGATTTTTTACCAAAATTTCTAAATTTTAATAAATCATTTTTATTGAATTGAACCAACTCGCCTAATGTTTCTACATCTGCTGCTTTAAGGCAGTTCAAAGCCCTAACAGAAAGATCCATATCAATAAGCTTAGTTTTAAGCAATTGACGCATATGGAGCGAATCTTCGTCAAATTCTTCTACAGCTGACTTAACTTCTGTTTCTAATGCAATTTTCTCATCAGAGAAAAGCATGAAATGCTGAATCAAAATTGTAGCTGCTTCTTTTAAGGCTTCCTTTGGATGAACTGACCCATCAGACTCAATATCTATTACTAGTTTTTCGTAATCGGTCTTTTGCTCAACACGGTAGTTTTCAATGCTGTAGTTTACGTTCTTGATTGGCGTAAAGATCGAATCAATTGGAATGAAACCAACAGGTGCGTCTTCTACTCTATTTTCTTCCGAAGGAACATAACCTCTGCCCTTATCAATCGTTAACTCCATTTGGATTTTCACTGAACGCTCCATGGTGCAAATTACCAGGTCAGGATTTAATACCTGAAATGCTGAAGTAAACTTGCCAATATCTCCTGCTGTCAATTTATCTTGACCAGAAACTGATAAGTTCACTTTTTCGGTGTTTGTTCCATCGATTTGCTGCTTAAATCTAACTTGTTTCAAGTTCAAGATCAAATCAGTTACGTCTTCAACTACTCCATCAATGGTGGCAAACTCATGGTCTACTCCTTCGATTTTAATTCCTGTAATTGCAAAACCCTCTAAGGAAGAAAGCAATATTCTTCTTATTGCGTTTCCAACTGTAATCCCGTAACCCGGCTCCAGGGGACGAAATTCGAACTGACCTTTATGGTCAGTTGATTCGATCATAATTACTTTATCGGGCTTCTGAAAATCTAATATTGCCATTGCTATCTTGTGCTTATTTAAATTACTACTTAGAGTAAAGTTCTACAATCAATTGTTCTTTAATATTCTCAGGTATTTGCTGACGCTCGGGAGCATTCACAAATTTTCCTTTCATAGATTGAGCATCCCACTCGATCCAATCAAAATTATCTTTACGGTTGGCGAGAGATTCATTAATTACCTCAAGTGATTTAGACCGTTCTCTAACTTCTACAAGATCTCCTTCTTTTAAAGAAAAAGATGGAATATTAACTACCGTTCCGTTAACTTTAAAATGCTTGTGTCCTACCAACTGACGTGCAGCTCTTCTACTAGGGGCTAATCCCATCCTAAAAACTACATTGTCAAGTCTTGATTCACACAACTTTAATAAGTTCTCACCGGTAATTCCTTTTGTTCTTGATGCCTCCTTAAACAGATTCGAGAATTGCTTTTCAAGAATGCCATAGGTGTACTTTGCTTTCTGCTTTTCCATTAATTGCACAGCGTACTCAGATTGCTTACCTCTTCTCCTGTTTGGTCCATGCTGTCCGGGAGGATAATTTTTCTTATCGAGTGCGCGGTCAGGTCCAAAGATAGGTTCTTTGAACTTTCTTGCAATTTTTGATTTTGGTCCTGTATATCTTGCCATTACTTATTTAACTTAAAGTCTTCGTATTTAGAATGAGTAATTATACCCTTCTCTTTTTAGGTGGTCTACAACCGTTGTGAGGGATAGGAGTTATATCAACAATTTCTGATACTTCCACTCCATTGTTGTGTATGGTTCTGATCGCAGATTCTCTTCCTGCTCCTGGACCTTTCACATAAACTTTAACCCTTCTCAATCCAAGGTCATAAGCTTCTTTGGTACATTCCTCAGCAGCAACTTGAGCTGCATAAGGTGTGTTCTTTTTGGAACCCTTAAAGCCCATCTTGCCTGAAGAAGACCAAGAAATCACTTGACCTTGCTTATTGGTCAAAGAAATAATAATATTATTAAAAGAAGCGTGGATATGAGCCTCACCTATAGACTCTACCTTTACATTCTTTTTCTTTTTTTGCTTTTGCGTTGACTTCGCCATGATTAGCTATTTATTTACTTAGTTGCTTTTTTCTTGTTCGCAACGGTTTTTCTTCTTCCTTTTCTAGTACGAGAGTTGTTCTTAGTTCTTTGACCTCTTAAAGGCAAACCTGCTCTGTGTCTAACTCCTCTGTAGCATCCTATATCCATTAAACGCTTAATGTTTAATTGGATCTCTGAGCGCAAAGCACCTTCGGTTTTAAAGTCGTCACCAACGATCTTTCTGATCTTTGACAATTCGTCATCATCCCAATCTTGAACTTTCTTATCTAAAGAAACACCAGCACTTTCCAATATCTTAGCGGCAGAACTCCTGCCAATTCCGAAAATATAGGTAAGGCCAATTACGCCTCTTTTATTTTTTGGTAAATCTATACCTGCAATCCTTGCCATAAGCTTCCTCTATTAACCTTGTCTTTGTTTAAACTTTGGGTTCTTTTTATTGATTACATATAAACGCCCTTTTCTACGGACGATCTTGCAATCTGAACTTCTCTTTTTTAATGATGCTCTTACTTTCATCGTACTTAATTTTATTTGTATCGATATGTTATTCTTCCTTTTGTCAAATCGTATGGAGACATTTCAACTTTTACTTTGTCACCTGGCAATAGCTTTATGTAATACATCCTCATCTTACCTGAAATATGAGCGGTAATAATGTGCCCATTCTCAAGTTCAACTCTGAACATGGCATTTGACAATGCTTCTGTAATGGTACCATCTTGCTCTATAGATGCTTGTTTAGCCATAAAACTATTTTACTTTTTCTTTTTTATTTAATACTTCTTCAATCCATTTGTGGGTTGATAATACTTCAGCTTTTCCTTTCCTTACGACAATATCATGTTCAAAATGAGCAGACGGAAGACCATCAGCAGTTACAATTGTCCATCCATCCTGATCTTGTTTTACATTTCGTTTTCCAAGATTGATCATTGGCTCTATCGCAAGAACTAATCCTTCCTTTAACTTCATTCCTGAACCACGTTTACCATAGTTAGGAACTTCAGGCGACTCATGCAAATTTTTACCTAAACCGTGACCTACAAGTTCTCTTACAACTCCGTATCCATGCTTTTCAGCTTTCTGTTGAACTGCAAAACCAATGTCTCCAATTCTGTTACCGGCTACAGCGGCATCAATCCCGTCTTGCAATGATTCCTTTGTAACACTTAGTAAGGCTTTTATCTCATCACTAACATCGCCAACTTCAAAGGTATAAGCTACATCTCCAAAGAACTCGTTCAACAAAACGCCGCAGTCAATAGAGATAATGTCTCCATTTTGAAGCGGTTTGTTTGATGGAATTCCGTGCACCACCTGTTTATTTACAGATGTACAAAGCGTATTTGGAAAACCATTATACCCTTTAAAACCGGGAACACCTCCGTGATCTTTGATGTAGGTTTCTGCTACCTGATCAAGCTCCAATGGCGTTACGCCAGGCTCTACAAGTTTTGCAACCTCCGCTAAAGTTTTACCAACAAGTAAAGAACTCTCTCGAATTAAATCGATTTCCTCTTCTGTTTTCAAGTATACCATATAAGCTATCCAGCCATATTTATACTTGATCTTCCCTTTATTCTTCCTGACTTCATTAAGCCATCATAATGTCTCATCAACAAATGGCTTTCAACTTGCTGTAAGGTGTCAAGAATAACCCCTACAAGTATTAATAAAGATGTTCCTCCATAAAACTGTGCGAACTGTCCGTTAACACCGAATATAGCTGCAAAAGCAGGCAAAATTGCCACGATTGCCAAAAATATTGAACCCGGAAGGGTAATTTTTGAAAGAACATTATCTAAGAAGTCTGCGGTTCTTTTCCCTGGTTTGACCCCCGGTATAAAACCACCGTTCTTCTTCATATCTTCTGCCATCTGGTTTGGATTCACTGTCACTGCTGTATAAAAATAGGTAAAGCCTATAATCAGTATAGCGAATATGAAGTTGTACCAAAAGCCCGTAAAATCACTTAAAGCTGCTGTTACACCTGTAAGTGAATCTGAATCGGCAAAACCCGCCAAGGTAATGGGAATAAACATAATCGCCTGAGCAAAAATGATTGGCATTACACCTGCGGCATTCACTTTAAGAGGAATGTATTGTCTCACACCTCCATATTGTTTATTACCAACAACTCTTTTAGCAAACTGGACGGGCACTCGACGTGTACCTTGTACCAAAAGAATGGTCGCTATAATAACAAGCAGCAAAATTACCAATTCTACTAATAGTATTACAAGTCCTCCACCTTTAACTCTAGATGCAAATTCTGCTACGAATGCAAAAGGAAGATTTGCAATAATTCCAATCATGATAATCAAGGAGATACCATTGCCTAAACCCTTCTCCGTAATACGCTCTCCTAACCACATTACAAACATGGTACCTGTGATGAGAATAATTACGGTTGATATCCACCAAAAGGCGGTGTCAGGTCTTACTATTTCACCTGCTGCGGTTAATTCAGGTACTTGTGAAGCGATGTATCCAGGTGCTTGAAATCCAACAATAGCTATTGTAAGCATTCTTGTAATCTGGTTGATCTTTCTTCGACCACTCTCTCCTTCTTTCTGAAGTTTCTGAAAATAAGGGATAGCAATTCCCAGAAGTTGAACAACAATAGAAGCTGATATATAAGGCATAATTCCTAAAGCAAAGATTGATGCTCGTGAAAAAGCACCACCTGCAAAAAGGTCAAGAAGACCAGCAATTCCTCCACCTGCGCCTGCATTGGCAACCGCTAGTGCATCAGAATCAACACCTGGTATTACGATATACGATCCTAATCTGTAGATCAACAATAACCCTAGGGTATTTAAGATCCTTAGACGTAGATCCTCTATCGTCCAAATATTCTTTAATGTTTCTAAAAATCGCTTCATACTAATTTTTAAACTGTTTCAGCTTGACCACCTTGGGCTTCAATAGCTTCTTTTGCAGATGCAGAAAAAGCGTGAGCTCTTACTCTCAACTTTGCTTCTAACTTTCCTCTACCTAAAATTTTAATCAAACTACTTTTTGATGCAAGTCCATTCTCAATCAAAACATCTAAATTGATTTCATCTACCTTCTTGCGATCAACAATCTGCTGCAAAGCGTCGAGGTTAACACCTTTGTATTCTTTTCTGTTTATGTTAGAGAAACCAAATTTTGGAACTCTTCTTTGAAGTGGCATTTGTCCACCTTCAAAACCAACTTTCTTTGAGTATCCAGATCTAGATTTAGCACCCTTATGCCCTCTTGCTGCAGTACCGCCTTTGCCGGAACCTTCGCCTCTTCCTACTCGCTTATTCTTTTTGGTAGAACCTTCTGCAGGTTTTAAATTACTTAAGTCCATTTCTTTGACTTTTAAAATTTACACCGATTCAACGGATACTAAATGCTTTACTTTATTAACCATTCCCATAATTTGAGGTGTATCCTCATGTTCTACTGTCTTATGGTTTCTTGTCAGACCTAAAGCATCTAAAGTAGCTTTTTGATCTTTTGGTCGATTAATTCGACTTCTTATTTGTGTTATTTTCAATTTTGCCATCACTCCTAAATTTATCCGTTAAAAACTACATCTAGGTTAACGCCTCTATGCTTAGCTACCGTGTAAGCATCTCTCATGTTCTCGAGCGCTTTTACAGTAGCCTTAACCACATTGTGCGGATTTGAAGAACCTTTAGATTTAGCTAGTACATCGTGGATTCCCACACTCTCTAATACAGCACGCATCGCACCACCGGCAATTACACCAGTACCACCTGAAGCAGGCTTAATAAAAACCTGAGCCCCTCCATAACGCGCCTCTTGCTCGTGCGGCACAGTATCATTTACTACAGGTACTTTAATCAAATTCTTCTTAGCGTCATCAATTCCTTTTGAAATCGCCTCAGTTACTTCATTGGCTTTACCCAATCCATAACCTACTATTCCATTCTCGTTTCCAACTACTACAATAGCTGAAAAACTAAAGTGTCTACCACCTTTGGTAACTTTCGTTACACGTTGAATTCCAACTAAACGATCTTTTAGTTCGATTTCGCTAGATTTTACTCTTTTTGTATTTGCGTTAGCCATAATTAAATTTTCTTAGTACTCTGCTTAAAAGTTTAATCCACCTTCTCTAGCTCCATCAGCCAAAGCTTTTACTCTTCCATGGTAGAGATAACCATTTCGATCAAAAGATACTTTCTCAATTCCTGCAGCTTTTGCTTTTTCAGCAACTTTCTTCCCAACAGCCTGAGCAATCTCGATTTTAGGACCTTTCTTACCTGCAATCTCTTTATCGCGAGAAGAAACAGCCATCAAGGTCTTACCGCTAAGGTCATCAACCAGCTGAGCATATATTTCTTTATTGCTTCTAAAAACTGACATTCTAGGCCTTTCAGCAGTTCCTTGAACTACCTTTCTAATTCTCCTCTTAATTCGAGTACGTCTTTGTAACTTAGATAAACTCATATCTTTCTATTATTTAGCAGCAGCTTTCCCTGCTTTTCTTCTAATGTATTCACCAACAAATCTTACTCCTTTACCTTTGTATGGCTCAGGCTTTCTAAGTGATTTGATTTTAGCAGCCACTTGACCGATTAATTGCTTATCGTGCGATTCTAATGTAACCAAAGGATTCTTTCCACGTTCTGATTGAGTTTCGACTTTAACCTCTTTAGGCAATTCAAAAACAATCGGGTGAGAATAACCAAGAGCTAATTCTAATCGTTGGCCTTGGTTAGATGCTCTGTAACCTACTCCAACAAGCTCCATTTGCTTTTTGTATCCGTTATTTACACCTTCAACCATATTGTTAATCAATGCGCGGTAAAGACCGTGCTTTGATTTATGGTCTTTGTTCTCAGAGTGACGCTCCAAGGTAATGATTCCATTATCATCTTTAACTGTAATAACAGGATCAATGGTTTCAGTAAGCTCCCCTTTGGGACCTTTAATGGATACAACATTTTTATCACTCACTGAGATTTCAACTCCCTTGGGTAACTCTATCTGTGCTAAGCCTATTCGTGACATGTCTAAATTCTCTTTTTAATATACGTGACAAAGAACCTCTCCGCCAACTTTTTGGTTACGTGCCTCTTTATCGGTCATTACCCCTTTTGAGGTAGAGATAATAGCAATACCGAGACCGTTAATCACTCTCGGTAAATTATCCGATTTTGCATATTTTCTCAAACCTGGTTTTGAAGCTCTGCTAAGACTCTTGATAGCTGAAACTTTTGATACAGGATGGTACTTTAAAGCAATTTTGATTGTTCCCTGTGGGTTGCTTCCCTCTTCAAACTTATAGTTGAGAATATACCCTTTCTCAAAAAGAATCTTGGTAATCTCTTTTTTTAAGTTGGAAGCAGGTATCTCTACAATACGATGCTTAGCTGCAACGGCGTTGCGAACTCTAGTTAAATAATCTGCTACTGGATCTGTCATTTCTTCTTACTTTATAATTACCAACTAGCTTTTTTAACCCCGGGGATAAGACCTGAACTAGCCATCTCTCTAAATTTTACCCTAGAGATACCAAACTGTCTCATATAACCTTTTGGTCTACCAGTTAATTTACATCTGTTATGCATGCGAACCGGAGCAGAGTTTTTCGGAAGCTTCTGTATAGCTTCCCAATCTCCTGCCTCTTTTAGAGCTGCTCTCTTTTCAGCATACTTGGCAACCATTTTTTCGCGCTTTCTTTCACGCGCTTTCATTGATTCTTTAGCCATTTCTATTGTTCGTTTTTATTCTTTTTAAACGGCATCCCAAATTCTTTCAAAAGAGCTCGGGCTTCTTCGTTTGTTTCAGCAGTGGTAACGAAAGTGATATCCATTCCACCTATATTTTTTACCTTGTCAATATCAATCTCAGGAAATATGATCTGCTCCTTTACCCCTAGGGTGTAGTTTCCTCTACCATCAAATCCTTTATTGCTAATTCCTTGAAAGTCTCTTGTTCTTGGCAAAGAAACAGCAATCAGACGGTCTAAGAATTCATACATATTGTCTCCTCTAAGCGTTACGCGAACACCAATTGGCATTCCTTTTCGAAGCTTAAAGTTTGAGATATCTTTTTTCGAATATGTAGCTACTGCTTTTTGACCAGCGATAGCAGTCATTTCTTCTACAGCAGAATCGATCATTTTCTTATCAGAAACAGCGCCACCCACTCCTTGGTTAAGGCAAATCTTCTGCAGTTTTGGAATCTGCATGCTACTCTTATACTTAAAGGCTGTCATCAAATTCTCTTTGATGTCTCCTTTGTACTTGTCTTTTAATCTCGGTGTATACATTACTTAATTACCTCCCCAGACTTTTTTGAATATCGAACTGATTTGTTGTCTTCTTTTCTTCTACCAACACGAGTTGGTTCGCCACTTGAAGGGTCTATCAACATCACATTTGAAATATGTATTGGTGCATCTTGTTTCAAGATTCCACCTTCTTGATTCTGTTGATTAGGTTTGGTGTGCTTACTGTTTTTTCTAATGCCGTCACCTTCAAGTATAATTCTAGAAGTTTCAGGAAATACTTTAATTACCTTTCCTTCTTGGCCCTTTGAAACACCAGCAATCACTTTTACCTGATCACCTTTCTTTATGTGTAATTTCTTGCTCATAATTCTTCGCTTAAAGCACTTCAGGTGCTAATGATACAATTTTCATGAACTGCTTCTCTCTAAGTTCTCTCGCTACAGGACCGAAAATACGCGTACCACGCATTTCTCCTGTTTCATTTAAGAGAACAACGGCATTGTTATCAAAACGAATGTAAGATCCATCTTGTCTTCTTACTTCTTTCTTTGACCTTACAATAACCGCTTTTGAAACCGCTCCTTTTTTGATATTGCCTGAAGGCATGGCTGATTTAACAGATACAACAACTGTATCTCCTATCGAAGCATATCTTCTTTTTGTTCCTCCCAATACTCTGATACAAAGTACCTCTTTGGCACCGCTGTTATCAGCTACGGTCATTCTTGATTCCTGCTGTATCATAATTACTTAACTCTTTCTATAACCTCTACTAATCTCCAATTCTTATTCTTACTCATTGGACGAGTCTCCATGATCTTTACTGTATCTCCTACATTACAATCATTTTTCTCATCATGCGCCATGAACTTAGAAGTGGTTTTAATAAACTTTCCATACATGGGGTGCTTAACTCTACCTTCAACGGCTATGGTAATTGACTTATCCATTTTGTTGCTAACCACAACCCCGACTCTTTCCTTTCTTAGGTTTCTTTTATTTTCCATGGCTTCTATTATTTAGNTTGAGCTTCTGAAAGTTCTCTTTTTCGTAGCTCCGTTTTCAACCTTGCTACTGTTTTGCGCACTGCAGTAATCTGTTTTGGATTCTCTAAAGGAGAAACGGCATGATTCATTTTCAGTTTGCTCAACAAATCAGTCTGTTCTGCAAGATTTTCTTGCAAATCGTCCACGCTTAAATTCTTAATATCAACTTGTTTCATTTCCTAATCCTTTAGGATTTATAATCTCTTCTTACAATAAACTTGGTCTTCACCGGAAGTTTTTGAGCAGCTAGCCTCATTGCTTCTTGAGCAATTTCTAATGAAACACCATCGGCTTCAAAAAGAATTCTACCCGGTCTTACAGGCGCAACCCATAATTCAGGTGCTCCCTTACCTTTACCCATCCTAACTTCAGCAGGCTTCTTTGTTACAGGTTTGTCTGGAAAAATTCTAATCCAAATCTGTCCTTCCCGTTTCATGTATCGTGTAACCGCAATACGAGCAGCTTCAATCTGTCGGGCAGTAATCCAACCCTCCTCCAAAGTTTTGATCGCAAAACTTCCAAATGCTAACTGATGGCCTCTCTGGGAAACACCCTTCATGCGGCCTTTCTGCATTTTTCTGAACTTTGTCCTTTTCGGCTGTAACATCTCTCTTGATTCTTTTTATGCTTAGTTTCTTTTTCTTGCTCCTCTAGATCTTCCACCTTGTTTCTTCCCAGCTCCTGCTTTGTTAGAAACAATATTGGGGGATAGATCACGCTTTCCGTAGATTTCACCTTTACAGATCCATACTTTAACTCCGATTCTTCCATAAGTTGTATGTGCCTCAGATAAAGCATAATCAATATCAGCTCTAAATGTGTGGAGTGGTATTCTACCTTCTTTGTAAAATTCTGTACGCGCCATTTCAGCGCCACCTAGACGGCCACTTACCATTACCTTTATTCCTTCAGCTCCCATTCTCATAGTAGAAGCAACAGACATCTTTGCTGCTCTTCTGAATGAGATCCGACCTTCTATTTGTCTTGCGACACTGTCTGCAACTAATTTTGCATCAAGTTCAGGTCTTTTGATCTCAAAAATATTGATCTGAACGTCTTTCTTAGTTAATTTTTTTAATTCTTCTTTAAGCTTATCAACCTCTTTTCCTCCTTTACCGATTATGATTCCCGGACGAGAAGTATTGATGGTTACCGTAATCAATTTTAAGGTGCGCTCAATTACAATTTTCGCAATACTAGCTTTAACCAGCCTTGCATTAAGATACTGACGAATCTTATCATCTTCTGCAATCTTATCACCATAGTTACGACCCCCGTACCAGTTGGAGTCCCAACCTTTGATGATTCCTAAACGATTTGAAATTGGATTTGCTTTTTGTCCCATTATCTCAGTATCCTATTTATTTAAATTCTCTTGAGTTAATTTATCTACCGCGATGGTAACGTGGTTTGAACGCTTACGAATACGGTGTCCCCTTCCCTGTGGTGCAGGTCTAAGACGCTTTAACATTCTTGCACTATCAACTTTTACCTCTGTAATTACTAAGTGATTGTCCTCAGGTCTCTCTCCTTCATTCTTTGCTTCCCAATTGGCAATAGCAGAACGCAATAGTTTCTCCATTCGTCCTGATGCCTCTTTAGGGCTATACTGTAAAATCGATAGCGCTTTTGATACCTCTTCTCCACGAATCATGTCAGCTACCAACCTCATTTTTCTTGGAGAGGTAGGGCAATTTTTAAGAGTCGCGAAACTGTGGCTCTTTCTTGCTTCTTTTGCTGCTTCCGCTTTTATTCTTTTCCGTGCACCCATAGTTGTGTATTCTATCGTTTACCTTTATCTTTTTTATTGCCTCCATGACCTCTAAAGGTTCTTGTTGGAGCAAACTCCCCTAACTTGTGTCCAACCATGTTTTCAGTTACATAAACAGGGATAAACTTGTTCCCATTATGAACTGCAATGGTTAAACCAACAAAATCAGGTGTAATCATTGAAGCCCGCGACCATGTTTTGATTACTGACTTCTTGCCTGAACTTTGTGCATTATCAACCTTAGCGGCTAACTTGTAATATACAAAAGGGGGTTTCTTTAATGAACGACTCATAATTGTCTTCTTTATTTCTTTCTTCTCTCAATAATGTACTTCGATGATAATTTCTTTGGAGCACGTGTTTTGTAACCTTTTGCAGGAACTCCATTTCTAGATCTTGGATGACCTCCAGAAGCTCTTCCTTCTCCTCCACCCATTGGGTGATCTACAGGATTCATCACAACACCACGAACTCTTGGTCTTCTACCCAACCATCTTGACTTACCTGCTTTACCAGCACGCTCTAACATATGATCAGAATTAGACACCATTCCAATAGTTGCTAAACAAGTACCCAAGATCAATCTTACTTCACTTGAAGGCATCTTTATACCAACATACTTTCCCTCTCTTGAAACTACCTGCGCATATGAACCTGCACTTCTTGCTAGCTTACCGCCTTGTTTTGGTCTAAGCTCTATATTATGGATTACAGAACCCATAGGCACTTCAGATAAGTATAGTGTATTGCCAACTTCAGGCTCAACACCTTTTCCCGACTTAACGGTTTGACCAACCTCTATACCTTTAGGTGCAATAATATAACGCTTCTCTCCGTCAGCATACTTAATCAAAGAGATTCTAGCAGAACGGTTTGGATCATACTCGACTGTAGCAACAATTCCNGGAACGCCGAATTTATCACGATTAAAATCGATAGAACGGTAACGCTTCTTATGACCACCACCAATGTAGCGCATGGTCATCTTACCACTGTTATTTCTACCACCAGACTTAGACGTACCTTTAAGCAAAGACTTCTGAGGGGCTTTGTCTGAAAGCTCTTCAAAAGTAGAAGCAATCTTATGTCGTTGTCCTGGAGTAGTTGGTTTTAATTTCTTTACTGCCATCTTCCTATCTTTTATATATTGCTGTAAAAGTCAATTACGTCACCATCAGTTAAGGTAACAACTGCCTTTTTCACTTTATCAGTGCGGCCTTCTACCCAACCATTCTTCGTGTAACGCGTTTTTCTTTTACCTTTATAAGTCATAGTGTTTACGTTGTCAACCGAAACACCATACATCTTCTCTACAGCATCTTTAATCTGCAACTTATTGGCCTTATGATCTACCACAAAACCATACCGGTTTGACTCTTCCGTAAGAGCCGACATTTTTTCAGTAATGATTGGTTTTTTTAATATACTCATGACCAATTGTTTAGCTTAATAATGTTTCAATCTTCTCTATCGAACCCTCAGACAATAAAACACTCTTGGCATTCATTATGTCATAAGTATTTATTTCTGAAGCAGTTACAACTTTTACTCCCTGCAAATTTCGGGAGGACAAATATAAGTTTTTATTTAAATCAGAAACAACGATCAATGTTTTTTTCTCGATATTTCCCATCTTTCCTATCGACTGCGCTACTGCTTTGGTTTTTGGGGCATCTAGTTGAATTTCTTCAATTACTTGAAGCTGACCCTCCTTCACTTTGTATGACAAAGCTGACTTGCGAGCTAACTTCTTAAGTTTTTTGTTCAACTTAAAGGAGTAATCTCTTGGTCTTGGACCAAATACAGTTCCTCCACCTCTGAACAACGGTGATTTGATGCTACCAGCACGGGCGGTTCCGGTACCCTTTTGTTTTTTAATCTTTCGTGTAGAACCTGTAATTTCTGCTCTTTCCTTAGACTTGCTAGTTCCCTGACGCTGATTCGCTAGAAACTGTTTAACATCAAGGTAAATCGCGTGGTCGTTTGGTTCTATCTTATAGATTGAATCAGAAAGCTTCGCTTTTTTGCTGCTTTCTTTTCCTTCTTTATTGATAATGCTTAATTCCATTGTATAATCCTCCGATGAGATTAATTACTGATTAGTACAGTTGACCCTTTAGCACCGGGAACAGATCCCTTTACTACGATTAAATTCTTTTCAGGGTAAACCTTAACGATTTTCAAGTTTTGTATAGTGGTTTTGGTATTACCCATCTGGCCAGCCATTCGTGTTCCTTTGAATACTCTTGAAGGGTCTGAACCCGCTCCAATAGCTCCCGGCGCACGCAATCTGTTATGCTGACCGTGTGTAGCATCACCAACACCGGCGAAACCGTGTCTTCTTACCACTCCTTGAAAACCTTTACCTTTCGTTTTGCCAGTCACATCAACCCAAGCACCTTCCGCAAATAGATCAGCTTTCAGTTCATCACCAAGCTTAACACCTTCAACAGCATCCACCTCAACTAGGTGACGCTTGGGACTTGTCTTCGCTTTTTTGAAATGGCCTTTCATGGCTTCAGAGGTAGTCTTCTCTTTTCGCTCACCAAAAGCAATCTGAACTGAGTTGTAGCCGTCTTTTTCCTCGGTT
>P_2C_Liq_1_UnCtyDRAFT_1000305_pt1 | contig 21469 bp, 22 predicted proteins | sample Pon2CUnioCityCA_2_FD_10234 | JGI IMG/M metagenome (IMG submission 10234) | reverse complement strand
TAAATTTTTAAGGGTAATTTTAGCTGTAGCACATCAATTATTATTTTTGATAAGTTTAATGTTTACGGTATCGTTATTACCCAAAAAAGCACCCTAAAAAGGATGCTTTCATATGATTATTCTTTTATAAAGAAATTACTTCGCTGCTGCGTATCTTTTTTCAACTTCATTCCAGTTGATTACTTTAAAGAAAGCATCAATATAATCTGGTCTTCTGTTTTGGTAGTTTAAATAGTAAGCATGTTCCCATACATCTAATCCTAAAATAGGAGTTCCGCCACAAGTTACACCTGGCATTAATGGATTGTCTTGATTAGGTGTAGAACACACTTCTACTTTTCCTCCTGGAAGCACACACAACCAAGCCCAACCTGAACCAAATTGAGTTGCTGCTGCTTTAGAAAAAGCATCGATAAAGGCATCTTTAGAACCAAATGCTGCTTCGATAGCGTCTTTTAATTCTCCTGATAAATATCCTCTACCTTCTGGATTCATAACTGTCCAAAATAAAGAGTGGTTGTAAAATCCGCCTCCATTATTTCTTACAGCACCATTACTCATATCTAAATTAGTTAAAATATCTTCTATAGATTTTCCTTCTAAATCTGTACCTTCAATAGCCGCGTTTAACTTTGTTGTATATCCGTTATGATGTTTAGTATGGTGTATTTCCATAGTTCTAGCATCAATATTTGGTTCTAACGCATCGTATGCGTATCCTAATTCTGGTAATTCAAAAGCCATAATTTTAATTTTAATGTTAATTAATTCTGTTGAACAAATTTAATTATTTATTAATCATCTTACAAGACATTAGCGTTTTGTTAACTTATTGCAGTATAAGAAACATTTATTCGCCAAAAGTTTGCATGAACTCGCCAACTTTTTTTACCATATTCTTACTCCCGCAAACAAAAGGCACGCGTTCATGCAACTCTGCTGGCTCAATTTCCATAATTCTTTTCGTTCCATCAGTAGCTAAACCACCAGCTTGTTCTGCAAGAAAAGCCATTGGACTGCATTCATATAGTAATCGTAATTTTCCCTTCGGATTTTTAGATCCTTTTGGATACATATAAATTCCACCTTTAATCATATTTCTATGAAAATCTGAAACTAAAGAACCTATGTATCTACTTGTGTATGGTCTATCGCCCTCTTCTGCTTGGCAATATTTTATGTACATTTTAATACCCGCAGGAAAATCTAAATAATTTCCCTCGTTTACAGAATAAATTTTACCATCTTTTGGGAATTTCATATTTGGGTGCGATAAATACCAACTTCCTAATGCCGGATTCAGCGTAAAACCATTTACTCCATTTCCTGTGGTATACACCAACATAGTAGAAGTTCCATAAACAATATAACCAGCTGCAACTTGTTTATCTCCACTTTGTAAAAAATCTTTTAACTCCACAGGTGTTCCAACAGCTGTAACTCTTCTAAAAATAGAAAAAATTGTTCCCACAGAAACATTTACATCAATATTTGAAGAACCATCTAAAGGATCAATTAATACTACATATTTGTTTTGATGATTCTTGTCTTGACTGTTTATAATAATAAAATCGTCTTCTTCTTCACTTGCAATTCCACAAACAATATTTCTATTTCTTAAGGTTTCAATAAACACATCATTTGCATAGACATCCAGCTTTTGTTGGTCTTCACCTTGAATATTCGTATCTCCTGCAGCGCCAGTAATATCAACCAAGCCCGCTTTATTTACTTCGTGGTTTACTACTTTACCTGCTAAACGAATAGAGTTTAATAATCTCGATAATTCTCCAGAAGAATATTTAAAATCATTTTGATTTTCTATAATAAATTCACCTAAAGTTTGATTTTTTCCTGCCATAATTATAAGAAGTTGATATGCACAAAGATGCAATATTTTATAATTTACGACAACGATTTCGTAAAATTCATTTAGCAATTTTTTTATGTTATTTTTAACAAATCAAAAATAAATGTTCAAAAAAAGTGCTTTTTTTTATGAATGCTCAAAACGCTTATCTTTGACACCCAAAACACTAACAAATGAAATTTAAAATTAGAGCAGGAAAAAAAGAAGATATGCCTTCTGTTTTGCATCTTATTCATGAATTGGCAATTTTTGAAAAAGAACCAGAAGCCGTAGAAATTACTGTAGATGATTTAATACAAGATGGATTTTCTGAACACCCTAAATTTAAAATTTTTGTAGCCGAAGAAGAAAATACAATTATTGGTATTGCCCTTTTTTACGAACGCTATTCTACTTGGAAAGGAAAAACCATTCATTTAGAAGATTTAATTGTTACAAAAAATAGACAGAAAATCGGTGCTGGAAAAGCATTATATACTGCTGTTTTAAAATATGCCTACAACAATAATTTTAACAGAGTTGCTTGGGAAGTAATCGATTGGAATACAAATGCAATTGAATTTTACAAAAGTACAGGTGCTACGTATTTAAACGATTGGTCTGTAGTACAAATGAATAAAGAAAATTTGGCGAAATTTATACGAAACAGTTAATTAGTTATTGTCTTTAACTTATTTTGATAAATTTTTATCAATCAATTATCTCTATAAAAACCATTTCAAGTTTCTTAGGCATCATAACTTTTTGTAGTTTTATCTTTTTACAATTAAAGATAAAATGGCAAACCAAAAAAGACTTTTTTTAGTTGATGCATACGCATTAATTTTTCGTGGATATTACGCATTTATAAAGAACCCAAGAATCAATTCGAAAGGATTAGATACTTCTGCAATTATGGGCTTTATGAACTCACTTTTAGATGTAATTAAGCGAGAACGACCAGATCATTTAGCTGTTTGTTTTGATAAAGGTGGTAGTGTAGATCGCGTAGAAATGTTTGAAGCTTACAAAGCCAACAGAGATGAAACTCCTGAAGCCATTCGTTTGGCTGTACCTTATATTTATGAGATTTTAAAAGCCATGCACATACCCATTATGGTAAAAGAAGGTTTTGAAGCAGATGATGTAATTGGTACACTTTCTAAACAGGCAGAAAAAGAAGGCTATCAAACCTTTATGGTAACGCCTGACAAGGATTTTGCGCAACTGGTTTCTGAAAATATTTTTATGTACAAACCACGTTTTGGTGGTGGTTACGACATTTGGGGAGTTCCAGAAGTTCAGGAAAAATTCGGAGTAGAAACGCCTGATCAAGTCATCGATTTTTTGGGAATGATGGGAGATTCTGCAGATAATATTCCTGGTTTACCAGGCGTTGGAGAAAAAACTGCTAAAAAATTCTTGGCACAATTTGGCTCTATGGAAGGCTTGTTGGCCAATACAGATCAGCTAAAAGGAAAAATGAAAGAAAAAGTAGAAGCTGCCAAAGATTTAGGTTTACTTTCTAAACAATTGGCAACAATTATGTTAGATGTTCCTGTAACTTTTGATGCTGATGACTTTACGCTAGATCAACCAGATAAAGAAAAAGTTACCGAGCTTTTTAACGAGTTAGAGTTTAGAAATTTATTGACCAATTTCTTACGAACTTTTGATACTGAAACTTCCACAAACAATTCAAATGTCATTTCGACTGAAATGGAGAAATCTAAATCTGCAAAAAAAACAACTCCAAATACAACTGGTCAATTCGATTTATTTGCTGCTCCTGGAACAGGAAGTGTTACTCAAGAAGAAGTAGCCTCTGGTTTTAAAAGTATTTTAACCACCGATCATTTTTATCAACACATAAACACCCCATTATCAAGAAAATTATTATTGCAAAAATTAATGCAACAAACTTCTGTTTGTTTTGACACAGAAACCACTGGTTTAAAAGCGCTAGAAGTTGAGTTAATTGGAATTGCTTTTTCTTACGAAGTTGGTAAAGGATATTATGTTTCTTTTCCAGAAAATCAAGCAGAAACCAAATCGATTTTAGAAGAGTTTAGACCATTTTTTGAATCTGAAATTGAAAAAATTGGTCATAATTTAAAATATGACATCAAAGTATTATCCAACTACAATATGCCTGTAAAGGGGAAATTGTTTGATACCATGATTGCGCATTATCTCATCAATCCAGATATGCGTCATAATATGGATGTTTTAGCTGAAACGTATTTGAATTATCAACCTGTTTCTATCACAGAATTGATTGGTAAAAAAGGTAAAAATCAGCTGTCTATGCGAGTTGTACCTATCGAAGATCAAACCGAATATGCTGTAGAAGACGCAGATATCACCTTGCAATTAAAAGAACATTTTACCAAAGAATTAGAAACTGGAAATGTAACCAAATTGTTTAATGATGTAGAATTGCCTCTGGTTTCTGTATTAACAGCTATGGAAATTGAAGGGATAAACATCAACACAGAATTTTTACAAGAATTGTCTGTTGCTTTAACTGAGGATATCAACAGGCTTGAAAAAAGTATTTACGAACAAGCAGGAGAGGAATTTAATATTGCTTCACCAAAACAATTGGGTATTGTATTGTTCGAAAATATGAAGTTGGTTGACAAACCAAAAAAGACAAAAACGGGTCAATATAAAACAGGAGAAGATATTTTATCTTTTTTAGCCAAAGACCACAAAATTATTAGAGATATTCAAGAATATCGTCAATATAAAAAATTACAAAGTACGTATGTAGATGCTTTGCCCAATGAAATCAACCCAAAAACAGGGAGAATTCATACACAATATATGCAAGCTGTTGCAGCAACTGGTAGGTTGAGTTCTAACAATCCGAATTTGCAGAACATACCAATCAGAACAGAAAGAGGACGTGAAGTGCGTAAAGCGTTCATCCCAAGAAGTCAAGAATATGTTTTATTGGCTGCAGATTACTCTCAGATAGAATTGCGAATTATTGCGGCTTTAAGTGAAGAAGAAAATATGATCAATGCTTTTAAAAATGGCGAAGACATTCACGCTTCTACTGCTGCAAAAGTGTTTAATGTTCCTTTAGATGAAGTGACTCGTGAACAAAGAAGCAATGCAAAAACCGTCAATTTCGGAATTATTTACGGCGTTTCTGCTTTCGGATTAAGCAACCAAACTGATTTAAGCAGAAGTGAAGCCAAGGAATTGATTGACACGTATTATGAAACCTATCCAAAATTAAAAGCTTATATGTCTGCACAAGTCGATTTTGCGCGCGAACACGGATATGTAGAAACGGTTTTAAACAGACGTCGATATTTAAAAGATATCAATTCTAGAAATGCAATGGTTAGATCTGGTGCAGAACGAAATGCGGTAAATGCACCAATACAAGGTTCTGCTGCTGATATTATTAAACTAGCAATGATTAATATTCATAACCGTTTTGAGAAAGAAAATTTTAAATCTAAAATGTTATTACAAGTACATGATGAATTGGTTTTTGATGCACATAAAGACGAATTAGAAACCATAAAACCCATTATAAAACACGAAATGGAAAATGCGTTTAAAATGAGTGTTCCTTTAGATGTTGAAATGGGAGTTGGTTACAATTGGCTGGAGGCGCATTAGAAAAAAAAAGTTATGAAAAAAACAATTACAACATTCTTAATACTATTTACCGCGTCTTTGTTTTCTCAAGAAATAAAATTTGTAAAAGCTAATAGTGGTTTAATTGTTAGAGATGCACCACACAAAAACGCTCAAAGAATTGGAAAGTTAGAAAATAACACGAGAGTTTATATCATCAAAAAAACTGAAATTAGCCTAGAAATCAAGGATGATGGAAAAATTATAAATGGCAATTGGATAGAAGTTAAAAATTATAAAGAAGATATAAAAGGTTATGTTTTTAGTGGGTTTTTAACTGATAAAATTCCAAATAAAGGAACTGAAAAAGGTAATTATTATCTTACTAAAATTGATTCAGTTACAGAAAATGAATACTGGGAGAATTCACGTAAAAATATTAAAACCAAACCTTTATTCATCCACCTAAGAAATAAAAATCATATCAATTTAGTTAAATTTGAAATTGGGGATTTAGAAATGTATGAAGGAACTACATTAATAGTGAAAAAAGAAAATGAACTAAAGAATATTATCCAAATCATCAAAATTGAATCTTCTTATAGTGCCTGCTGCTCTAACACTGATGAATATTTTTATTTGGTTGATAAAAACAAACAACTGATTAGTTTACCAGTAGTAGAAAATAATCATTGTGATGGCCCAGAGCCTTATTTCACTTATTTATTTCCAAGTGATGATAATGGAAAAAAGGATTTAATTATTTATGCAAAAATAATTCCTAAAGAAGATGCTGATGATAAAGTTGAAATTTTGAAAAGATATTCTTGGAATGGGGAAAATATTGTTGTTATAAAGTAATAATTACAAAACAAAAAATGGAATTAGATTACATAAATAATTACAACGGACTTGAAGAAAACATAGTTCGTTTGTACAACTTTAATAAAGCAGAAGCCATTCTATTTAGAGACCTTTTGATTGATGTTGTTATTACTAAAAAACAAAAATTAGATGTATCTCAAGTTGATTTTATTGATACAGAAAACTACAATTTAATTTTTGGTTTGTTCAAGACTGATGAAGGAATTCTTACAAAAGACAATCAAACCTTTTTTTGTATTTTAACCATAGAAAGTTTTAGAAAAATGATACGCCTTTTAGAACCATTTTGTAAAAAAGAAACGAAAAGCTATCAATATTTATATGATTTAGATACACCTACTGATTTATTATTTGCGCCGAATGCAAGTTGATTTCATTAATTTTAATCCCCAAAAAAATGGAATCAATGACTAAAAGATTAACGATCATTATTTTACTCTTACTTTTTACGAGTTGTGGTGTTTTCGAAAATTCATTTATGAACAATACCGATTCTTTTATTGAAAACTTCAACAATATTGTTCAGTTTAAAAAAAACTGGAGTAATAATTCATGGAAAAGTCCTGCTTTGTATCAATTAGAAAATGACCATTTAAAAATTTCAACAAGACCAAATTCTAACGATAGAGTTAAAATAAGATCGAAACAAAAATTTACAACAGGCAGTTATACTTGGCGCATTTTTGTTCCTAAATTTAAGTTGCATGAACAAGTAAGTATTGGCGCATTTTTGTATCACAACCAAAAAGAAGAATTTGAATTCGATTTTGAAATTGGATCAGGTCAAAAAGCAGATAGAGAAAAAATCGACTTAAAAGATGATGAAGCCATTGTGTTTTGTGTTTCGCAATTTTCGCCATCAAAATCGAGTCATTTCCCAGTAAAAATGGGCGAATATGCTAATTTTAAAATGGAATTGATTGACGTTAATGGTTTTTATTTCGTAAAATGGTTTATCAATGAAAATTTAGTGAAAGAATTACAAACTGAAGTAAAAAGCAACATCAAATTTAAAGTGCATTGTAGTTTAGAAAACCTGTTTTTTATGGGAGATGTGCCAACATCAACAGAAAATTATGTGTTGTTTGATAGTTTTAGTTTCAAAAAAACGAACAATATTTAACTCCTTTTAAGAATGTTAGATTGAGCACAATCGAAACCTAATTTATAAGATTAATAGTTCTCAACTGCGCTAGAACTGAGAAAACACTTCATTTATAGTTTGTTAAACTTCGTAAACAAATCCCAAATTACAACACCTGTAGTTACAGAAATATTCAAAGAATGTTTGGTGCCTAATTGCGGAATTTCAATACACAAATCAGCAGTATCAACCACTTTTTGTTGCACCCCTTTTACTTCATTTCCCATTACAATGGCATATTTTTGGCCTTTTTCAGGAAAAAAAGTATCTAGTTTTGTAGAATTTTCTGCCTGTTCAATAGCTAAAACTTTCACTTTTGCATCTTTTAATTTTTGAATAAGCGCAAGCGTATCCTCAACATATTCCCAATCTACAGATTCAGTGGCGCCCAAAGCCGTTTTATGAATATCTCTATTTGGCGGAGTTGCACAGATACCACACAAATAAATTTTTTCAATCAAAAAAGCATCCGAAGTTCTAAATACAGAACCGATATTGTTTAAGCTTCTAATATTATCTAAAACGATGATTAAAGGTGTTTTTTTAATCGATTTAAATTCATCAACCGTAATTCTGCCTAATTCGTTATTTTTTAATTTTCTCATACTTATGGTTTCAGGTTTCAAGTTTAAGGTTTCAAGTTGTGGATAACTTGAAACAAAAGAAACTAGAAACTTTTCTATCTTCGCAAAACTAACTGAAAATTTCTAAAACTTGGCAAAACCAAAAGTAAAAAAGGTAACTCCATTAATGAAACAATACAATGCCATCAAGACCAAATATCCTGATGCAATGTTATTATTTCGTGTGGGCGATTTTTACGAAACTTTTGGAGAAGATGCTAAAAAAGCAGCTGGTGTTTTAGGAATTACACTTACAAAACGTGGTGCAGGAAGCGATTCTGAAACAGCTTTAGCTGGTTTTCCTCATCATTCTTTAAACACGTATTTACCAAAGTTGGTAAAAGCAGGAATGCGCGTTGCCATTTGCGACCAATTAGAAGACCCGAAAATGACCAAAACCATTGTAAAACGTGGTGTTACAGAATTGGTTACGCCTGGCGTTTCTTTAAATGATGAAGTTTTACAAAGCAAAACCAACAATTTTTTAGCGGCTGTTCATTTTGATAATAATCAACTTGGTATTTCTTTTCTTGATGTTTCTACAGGAGAATATTTGGTGGCGCAAGGAAATGCAGAATATATAGATAAATTGTTGCAAAATTTCTCTCCAAGTGAAGTTTTAGTCCAAAAACAAAACAAACAACAATTTTTAGAATTGTTTGAAAACCGATATTATACATTTTATCTGGACGATTGGGTTTTTCAAAAGGAATATGCCAACGAAACATTACACAATCACTTTGAAGTAAAAAGCTTAAAAGGTTTTGGAATTCAAGAAATTAAAAACGGAATTATTGCAGCTGGAGCCGTATTGTATTATTTGTCAGAAACACAACACAATCAGCTAAAACATATACAATCTATTAGCAGAATTGCAGAAGATAATTATGTGTGGATGGATCGTTTTACCGTTAGAAATTTAGAGTTATATAATCCGAATTCTATAAATGCAGTTACACTTTTAGACGTTATTGATAAAACCATTTCGCCAATGGGTGGACGATTATTAAAACGTTGGTTGGCATTGCCTTTAAAGAATATTGATGCCATAAAAAACCGTCACGAATTGGTAAAGTATTTTATAGATGCTGATGATTTTTCGAGAACGGTTACCTATCAAATCAAACAAATTTCTGATTTAGAAAGACTGATTTCTAAAGTAGCAACAGGCAAAGCTTCTCCAAGAGAAATTGTGTTGTTAAAAGATTCTTTAAAAGCAATTTTGCCTATTAAGAGTGCTGCTGAAATCAGTAAAAACAAAGCAGTACAACATCTTGGAAAACAACTACATACTTGTGCAGATTTAATTACCAAAATTTCTGAAACTTTGTTTGATGATGCTCCTGTAAACATCAATAAAGGAAATGCCATCGCCCATAATGTACATCAAGAATTAGACGATTTACGTGCAATTTCATCATCAGGAAAACAGTTTTTAGACGATATGTTGGCGCGTGAAACCGAACGTACAGGAATATCGAGTTTAAAAATTTCATTCAATAATGTTTTTGGCTATTATATAGAAGTAAGAAATTCTCATAAAGACAAAGTTCCTGAGGAGTGGATTAGAAAGCAAACCTTGGTAAATGCTGAACGCTATATTACTGAAGAGCTTAAAGAATACGAAACCAAAATTTTAGGTGCAGAAGAAAAAATAGCCAAACTAGAACAAGAAATTTTCTCAAAATTATTACAATATATCATTCAGTTTGTTGATGTAGTGCAAGAAAATGCACAAATTATTGCAAAAATTGATTGTTTGTTGTCTTTCTCTGTTTTAGCGATTGATAACAATTATGTGCGTCCAATTATGGATGAAAGTACCGATTTAGACATCAAAAACGGAAGACATCCTGTAATTGAAAAACAAATCCCTATTGACCAAACTTATATTGCTAATGATGTTGTGCTCAACAGAAATCAACAACAAATTATAATGATTACAGGACCCAATATGTCTGGTAAATCTGCAATTTTAAGACAAACTGCATTGATTGTTTTGTTGGCACAAATGGGCAGTTATGTACCTGCTCAAAATGCAAAAATTGGGATTGTCGATAAGATTTTTACCAGGGTTGGTGCTAGTGATAATATTTCGATGGGCGAATCTACGTTTATGGTAGAAATGAATGAAACTGCATCCATCTTAAATAATGTTTCTGAGCGTAGTTTAATTTTATTGGATGAAATTGGGCGTGGAACTTCTACTTACGATGGAATTTCGATTGCTTGGGCAATTTCTGAATTCTTGCATGAACATCCATCTAAAGCAAAAACATTATTTGCTACGCATTATCACGAACTCAATGAAATGACCACCACCTTTGAGCGTATCAAAAACTTTAATGTGTCTGTAAAAGAACTAAAAGATAATATTATTTTCTTGCGTAAATTGGTTTCTGGAGGCTCAAATCATAGTTTCGGAATTCACGTTGCAAAACTAGCAGGAATGCCAAATATGGTGATTCATAGAGCCAATAAAATTTTAGCACAATTAGAAAAAAACAATTCTCAAAAAGAAGTAAAAGATGTTTTAAAACAGTCTCAACATGAAGAAATGCAACTCAGCTTTTTTCAGTTAGATGATCCTTTGTTAGAAAACATTCGTGAGGAAATTTTAGCCACAAATATTGATACGTTAACGCCCATTGAAGCTTTAATGAAACTGAATGAAATTAAACGAATGTTGACTAAAAAGTAAACCATAAAAAAAGGAGAAATGAATCTCCTTTTAATATTTTGAGTTTTTAAAAGTATTAATAATATACCTCTAAAACTTTTGCAGCATCTGCTTTTAATTGCACTTTTTTAAGTGATGCTGGTAACAATAATGTTTCTCCTTGATTGATTCTATAAGTTGTTCCTTCGGAAATTAAACTTACGGCACCTTCTACACACATATAAATTACAAAAGAATCGATTGTAGAATAATCTTTATCAATTGTCGAATCTATATCTAAAATGTTTGTTCTAAAATAAGGAGAATGTACTAATTTGTTCGATGTGTTTTTCTCTAAAGCATACGAAGTTTTGTAATTATCGTGCACTTCATAGTCAATAACATCCATAGCCATTTCTGTGTGCAGTTCTCGTTTTTCGCCTGTTTTGGAGTCTACTCTATCGTAATCATAAATTCGGTAAGTGATGTTAGAAGTTTGCTGAATTTCTGCCAATAAAACTCCGGCTCCAATTGCGTGTACTCTTCCTGTAGGGATGTAAAAAGTATCGCCTTTATTTACAATTTCGTGATGCATTACCTCCAAAATAGTGTTATTTTCTAGGTGTGTTTTATAACTATCCGTGGTAATTTTTTCATCAAAACCAACAATCAATTCTGCATTTTCATCCGCTTGCATTACGTACCACATTTCATTTTTTCCAAACGAATTATGTCTTTCTTTCGCAACTTCATTACTTGGATGTACTTGAATAGATAAAGGTGTTTTTGCATCAATAAACTTAATCAATAGTGGAAATTCTTCACCAAATTTTTCATACACAGTATTTCCAACAAAATCGCCTTTAAATTGGTTGGTTAAGTCGCGTAAAGATTTACCGGCTAAAGTACCTTCAGCAACAACTGTTTCATCACCAGAAACATCAGAAATTTCCCAAGACTCGCCGATGTTATTTTCTGAATAGTTTTTGTTTAATTCGGTTTTTAACTTTTCTCCACCCCAAATTCTATATTTAAAAAGTGGTGTAAATTTTAAAGGATATAAATTCATAGTGTGCTGTTTTGTCAAATAAAAAATTGATTACAATTTACCATTAATTTCTTTTCAGAAAAAGAATAATGCGACTGATTTTAAGAAAATTACGAAAACGATTAAATACAATTTAGTATTTTAATTGAAACTGAATGTAGGTAATCGGTTTGTTAACCTGTAAGTATTGGTTTTCGTAGAAGGTTTGTGTTTCGATAACTTCTTTTGGTGCGCCGTCGTTTTTATAAACGTCGTGATTGGAGTATAAAATGGTATGCCCTTCTCCTGATAACAATCCTAACGTATAGCCGTGCATAAACTCAGAATCTGTTTTTAAATTCACAATGCCATCTTCTTTTAAAATATGATGATATTTCTTTAAGAAATTCGCATTGGTCATTCTATGCTTAGTGCGTTGGTATTTTATTTGTGGATCTGGAAAAGTAATCCAAATTTCAGAAACTTCATTTTGGCCAAAAATAAAATCGACCAATTCTATTTGAGTTCTAACAAAGGCTACATTTGGTAGATTCTCTTCAATTGCAGTTTTAGCACCTCTCCAAAAGCGTGCGCCTTTTATATCAATCCCAATATAATTTATGTTTGGGTTTTTATGAGCCAAGGCAATCGTATATTCACCTTTACCACAACCTAGTTCAACAATAATAGGATTTTCATTTCCAAAAAAAGAATGCCATTTACCTTTGTAAGAAAAGTTGGTAATGACCTCTTCTCTTGTTGGCTGAATGACATTTTTAAACGTTTCGTTTTCTTTGAAACGTTTTAGTTTGTTTTTACTTCCCAAGTCGTAAAATTATGCTCTATCTTCTGTTCCTTCGTCCAAGAACGTTTTAGATTGTTTCATCCAGTATCCAAATAAAACCAAAAGGACTAATAGAAATAACCAATTTACGCCATTAGATAACCACCAGCCTAGATCTGCAGTGGCAAGTTCTAATCGTAACCACTTAAAAGGTAGAAATAAAATGTCGGTAAATAAACTACCAATCCATCTAAAAATATTGCTTGCTATCATAACTTAAGTATCTTTACGCTGCAAAAATAACAAAAGAAAAGATGTTAGCCAATTTTTTAAGCAAATCTAAACCTATCAATTTTATAGGTTTGTTAATTTTTTTCTTTATTGGATTACTATACACTGTTTTTTATGATGGTTTTACTTCAGAAAAACTTTTAAAAGCTGCAATTTTAATACTTCTTTTTTTTGCTATATTTTTTTTCTACAACTTTATAACGAGTAAAAATAGGTTAACGTTAGATCATTCTTATGCCTATTTTGTATTTACGCTATTAACGCTGAGCATTTTATCCGAGCTAACACAATACATAGTTTTAATTAAAGTAATTATTTATTTTCTTTTTTTGAGAAAACTATACAGCTTACGTTCACCTAAAAAAGTCATAGGAAAAGTTTTTGACAGTGGTTTTTGGTTAGGGTTACTTTTTATTTTAGAACCTTTTTCAATTGTGTTTTTTGTGTTGATTTACGCTGCTAGTTATTTGCATAATAAAATTACAATTCATACCCTTTTCGCCCCTATTATTGGTTTTATAACACCGCTAGTTGTATATTTCTCTTATCTTTTTTGGTATGACAAAACTGAAGAGTTTACCAATCTTTTTAATGTTGATATCAATTTTAATGTTGGATTTTATTCAGAAACTAAATACCTATGCATTACTGGCATCGTATTATTCTTCTCAATTTTTGCGCTCTTTTTTAAATCTATAAAAGCATTATCGGTAAACAATACGTTTCGAAAAAGCTGGATATTGTTACTAACAAATTTTGCAATTGCAATACTATTTGCGCTCAGTCTACCAGAAAAAAATGGCTCAGAATTGATTTTTATTGTATTTCCAGCTTCCCTAATTTTAGCCAATGGCATCGAAATTATTCAGAAGAAAATTATTAAAAATATTATATTATATCTACTATTGGTAGGCAGTATTCTAGTGCATTATTTGCTATAATTTTTCACCAAACGCCAAATCTCCAGCATCACCCAAACCAGGTACAATATAACCTTTTGCATTTAATTCATCATCTATGGCAGCAATCCATAAATGGGTGTTTTCAGGAAAATGTTTCTCGACAAACGTAATTCCTTCTTGTGAACCTATTACCGCAACAATATGAATTTCTTTGGGTGTTCCTTGTTTTTTAATCGCCTCGTAAACAGCTGCCAAAGATTGGCCAGTTGCTAGCATAGGATCTGCTAACAAAAGTGTTTTGTTGTTTGTTTCTGGAGCTGCAAAATATTCTACAACTATCTCAAAATCGGCATCATTATTTGGGTGATGTCTGTATGCAGAAATAAACGCATTTTCGGCTTTGTCAAAGTAATTTAGCAATCCTTGATGCAAAGGCAAACCCGCTCTTAAAATAGAGCACAAAACCAAATCATTGTAAGGCACTTGCATGTTCTTTTTTCCAAGAGGTGTTTCTACATGCACTTTAGCATAAGAAAGTGTTTTACTTAATTCGTAACATAAAATCTCTCCTATTCGTTCAATATTTCTTCGAAATCGTAGCGAATCTTTTTGAATTTTTTGATCTCTTATTTCTGAAATAAAGGTATTTAAAACAGAATTCTGGGCTCCTATGTGATGTATTTTCATATAGTCTAAATCTAAACAAATATAATTTAATCCCTTAAAATTTGTATCTTGCCTTGAGGTTTTATTATTATTTAGTATGATAATCAACTTAAAATCAACTAACCTAAGTGAGAGGGTTTCAAATTTTTTGAAGCTCTTTTTTTTGTGCTTATTCTAAAAAAAGCACCAACTTTGTGAGCTCTAAAAAATGGAATGAAAACAAGAACTTTAGCCTTAATAGCGGTTTCTATTGGTACGTTTATATACGGTATAAATTATACTATAGCCAAAGATGTGATGCCATTTTATGTAAAACCTTATGCTTTTATTCTGTTAAGGGTTTCTGGAGCTACGCTTGTATTTTGGTTTTTAGGTTTGTTTATAAAATCTCAAAAAATAGATAACGCCGATTACAAAAAAATTATACTCGCCTCATTTTTCGGAATCGCTTTAAACATGCTTTCGTTTTTTAAAGGATTAAGTTTAACAACGCCTATTAGTGCATCAGTAGTTATGGTTATTTCACCTATTATGGTACTGCTCTTTTCTGCTCTTTTATTAAAAGAGAAAATTATAAAAAGACAAGTACTTGGTATTTTTATTGGTTTAGTAGGGGCTGTTTTTTTAATTGTATATGGCAACAGTTCAGAACAAAATGCAACGCATCGAACTTTAGGTAATTTCTTAGTTTTTGTAAATGCTACTTCTTATGGGTTATATCTGGTTTTGGTAAAAAACCTAATTCATAAATACAATCCTTTTGTATTTATAAAATGGCTCTATTTATTCGGGCTGTTTTTCGTGTTGCCCTTTAGTGTTTCTGAATTTAATGAAATTCAATGGACAACTATGCCTACCAATATTTACCTAAAAATTGGCTTTGTTGTTATTTTTACAACTTGTGTTACCTACCTTTTCAATTTATTTGGTTTATCGAAATTAAAGCCAACAACTGTAAGTGTATTTATATACTTACAACCTGTAATTGCAACAACTTATGCCTTAATTGCAGGTAGTGATTCTTTAAATTTAATTAAGATTATAGCTACCCTTATCATCTTTTTTGGAGTATATTTAGTAACCAAACAAGTAGATAAATCAACAAAATAAAAAGGTATCTTTGCCATTCATTTAAAAACAATGATTTTATGATTCAATCTATGACAGGCTATGGAAAATCGGTATTACAATTGCCTACTAAAAAAGTAACCATAGAAATAAAATCTTTAAACAGTAAGAATTTAGATTTAAACGTTCGCATTCCTTCTTATTACAAAGAAAAAGAATTAGATGTTCGTAAAAAATTAGCAAAATCTTTGGTTCGTGGAAAAGTAGACTTTTCTATTTTTGTAGAAATGACTGCAGATGAAACTTCTACAACAGTTAACAAAGGAGTTGTAAATGAATACATTCAACAATTAAGAAACACACTTTTTGTGGGTTCAGATCAAGATGTAGAATTGTTAAAAATGGCCATTACAATGCCAGATGCTCTAAAAACAGAGCGCGAAGAATTAGACGAAAACGAATGGAATCTCATCAACGAAAATATTGATGTTGCTATTAAAGAAATTGTACAATATAGAATTGATGAAGCAGCTTCTTTAGAAATTGATTTTAAAGAGCGCATTGTAAATATCAAAAAATATTTAGAAGAGGTAAAAGCTTTAGATGCAGATAGAGTAGAAAATGTGAAAATGCGTTTACAAAAAGCTATTGACGATTTAAAAGTAGAGACTGATGAAAATCGTTTTGAACAAGAATTGATTTATTACCTAGAAAAATTAGATATTAATGAAGAAAAAGTGCGTTTGGCAAATCACTTAGATTATTTTTTAGAAACCTTAGCTACACCAGATTCTAATGGAAAAAAGCTTGGTTTTATTGTTCAAGAAATGGGTAGAGAAATCAACACCACTGGTTCTAAAGCCAATTTTGCACCAATGCAAAAAGCGGTGATTCAAATGAAAAATGAGCTTGAGCAAATTAAGGAACAAATTTTGAATGTACTTTAACAACGTTAAAATAAGCTGAATTTATTTCAGCTTCTAAATACCTCCTGCAAGGTTTCAAAAACCTTGCAGGATTAATAATAAATAGAAAATTTAGCAAGACAAATAATAAAATATATGTCAGATTTTAAAGGAAAATTATTCGTGTTTTCGGCACCTTCTGGTTCTGGTAAAACTACGATTGTTCGTCATTTATTAAAACAAGAAAAATTTAATTTAGAGTTCTCTATATCAGCAACTTCTAGAGCGCCAAGAGGAGAAGAAAAAAATGGTGAAGATTATTATTTTATCTCGTTAAAAGAATTTAAAAACCATATTAAAGGTGATGATTTTTTAGAATGGGAAGAAGTGTATAGAGATAATTTTTACGGAACGTTAAAAAGTGAAGTAGAGCGCATTTGGGCACTAAAAAAACACGTTATTTTTGATATTGATGTAGCTGGTGGTTTACGAATAAAAAAGAAATTTCCAGCAGAAACCTTATCCGTTTTTGTAAAACCACCAAGTATAGACGAGTTAAAAATCCGTCTAAAAAAACGTAAAACAGAAAGCGAAGAAAAAATTAATATGCGTATTGCAAAAGCTTCTGTAGAATTAGCAACTGCACCTCAGTTTGATAAAATTATCAAAAATTACGAATTGGATGTAGCTTTAAAAGAAGCCGAAGATTTGGTTGGTTCTTTTTTGGGATTAAAGGCGCATAAAGAGTAGAGAAACAAGAAAATAGATGAAAAACAGAGGTGGCTAAGAAATCTCTTTTCCTTCGTCTTTTTTTATTATTTTTTAAAACATGAGTAAAATCGGATTATATTTCGGCACGTTTAACCCAATTCATGTTGGGCATCTCATTATTGCCAATTATATGGTTGAACATTCAGATTTAGAAGAAATTTGGATGGTTGTAACTCCTCACAATCCGTTTAAAAAGAAAAGCTCTTTGTTAGAAAATCATCATCGGTTTGAGTTAGTGTATAGGGCTACAGAGCACTACCCAAAAATTAAAACATCAGATATTGAGTTTAAATTACCACAACCCAATTATACTGTGCACACCTTAGCACATATTTCTGAAACTTATGCTGATAAAGAATTTTGCTTAATTATGGGGGAAGACAACCTGAAAAGTTTTCATAAATGGAAAAACTATGAAACCATTTTAGAACATCATCACATTTATGTGTATCCAAGAATTGCTGAGGGTATGGTTGATCATCAATTTAAAAATCACCCAAAAATTCATAAAATAGATGCACCTATTGTGCAAATATCCTCTACCATGATACGAAATGGAATTAAAGAAAAAAAGAACATAAAACCATTATTAACCCAAGAAGTTTGGGAATATATAGACGAAATGAATTTTTATAAAAAATAGTTTCGCTATTTTTACGTTTTACTCTAAAAGTTAAAGAACTACTTCTGTGGATAACAAGGCCAAAAAGAAAGGAAAACTAAAACAAAAACTAACTGACAAATACAGATTAGTTGTTTTAAATGAAGACACTTTTGAGGAGCGTTTTTCGTTAAAACTGTCGCGTTTAAACGTATTTTTTTGGGGTGGCGTACTCTCTTTTTTGTTGATTTTAATTACAACTTTTATCATCACTTTTACACCTATCAAAGAATTTATTCCTGGATATTCATCAACCGCATTAAAAATAAAAGCTACCAAATTAGCGCTTCAAACAGACTCTTTACAACGAAAGTTGGCTATAATGCACGATTACACCAAAGCACTACAACCTATTCTTACAGGTGAAATTGAGGCAGAAATTATAGACTCTTTAGATATTGAAACCAACAAAATTGTAATTATAGACAGCTTACTAAATGCCTCAAGAGAAGATTCTATTTTTAGAGAAAAAATTGAGAGTCAAGACCGATTTCCCATTCAAAATAATGCAGAAACCAATGTAAAAATTGTGTTTTTTGCACCATTAACGGGTTCTGTTTCACAAGATTTTGATGCAAAAACAAAACATTTGGCTGTAGATATAGTAGCTAAAAAAGGCACACCTGTTAAGGCTACTGCAGATGGTACTGTAATTTTTTCTGGTTGGAACACAGAAACCGGCTATGTAATTATTCTAAAACATGCACATGATTATATTTCTGTGTACAAGCACAATGGTACTTTGCTAAAAGAGCAAGGCGATTTTGTTAAATCTGGTGAGGTGATTGCCAGCGTTGGTTCTACTGGAGAATTAACGACTGGACCACATTTGCATTTTGAACTTTGGAGTGGTGGTTATGCCGTAAATCCTATAAATTTAATTGATTTTAAATAATAATGAGTATTAAATCTGTATTTGCAATTCCGTTTGCTAAAATTGCTACAAAAAGAGTTTTTAAATGGGCAAACCAACCACATAAAACGCAAGATAAAGTTTTTAAAAAACTGATTGCTAAAGCAAAACATACAGCTTTTGGTAAAGATCACGATTTTAAAAATATTAAGACTTATGATGATTTTAAAGCACGTGTAAAAGTTTCTGATTACGAGGGTTTACGTGCCTATGCAGATAGAGTTGTTGCTGGAGAAGCCGATGTACTTTGGCCAGGAAAACCACTCTATTTTGCCAAAACTTCGGGCACAACTTCTGGCGCTAAATACATTCCCATTACCAAAGAATCTATGCCAACGCATATTAAAGCCGCTAGAAATGCATTGTTATTTTACATTGCAGAAAAAAACGATGCAAGCTTTGTAGATGGTAAAATGATTTTTTTACAAGGAAGCCCTGTTTTAAGTGATAAAAACGGAGTGAAACTAGGAAGATTAAGTGGAATTGTTGCGCATTATGTACCAAAATATCTACTAAAAAATCGTTTACCAAGTTGGGAAACGAACTGTATTGAAGATTGGGACACCAAAGTAAATGCAATCGTAGAAGAAACGATTAATGAAGACATGTCTGTGATTAGCGGAATACCTTCTTGGGTTCAAATGTATTTTGAAAAACTAATCGAAAAAACGGGAAAAAAGGTCTCAGAATTATTTCCAAATTTTAACTTTTTCATTTATGGTGGTGTAAATTTTGAGCCTTACAAAAACAAATTCGAAAGTTTAATTGGTAAAAAAATAGATTATATCGAATTGTATCCTGCTTCAGAAGGTTTTATTGCTTACCAAGATTCGCAAACAGAAAAGGGTATGTTATTGCAGTTAAATTCGGGCATATTTTACGAATTTATTCCTGCAACTGAGTTTTTTGATGAAAACCCAACAAGAATATCGATAAAGGATGTAAAAATTGGTGTGAATTATGTCATCATTTTAAACACAACTGCTGGTTTGTGGGGTTATAATATTGGTGATACNGTTGAATTTACCTCAACAAAACCTTACAGAATTAAAGTTACGGGTAGAATTAAACATTTTATATCTGCCTTTGGCGAGCACGTTATTGGTAAAGAAGTAGAAAAAGCGCTAAACGAGGCTATTAGAGGTACTGACATTAATGTTAGTGAATTTACGGTAGCGCCTCAAGTGAGCCCTGAAAATGGTTTACCTTATCACGAATGGTTTATAGAATTTGAGTCTGAACCAAAAAATTTAGAGGAATTTGCTCAAAAAATAGATACTTCTATGCAATCTCAAAATATTTATTATTTCGATTTAATTGAGGGCAAAGTATTGCGTCCGCTTATCATTAGAAAAGTAAAAAAAGGTGGTTTTCATGCCTATATGAAATCGATTGGCAAATTTGGTGGGCAAAATAAAATTCCACAATTATCAGACAACAGAAAAATTGCCGATGTTTTACAGGATTTTTTAAAGGATTAAAATGGGAGGAAATTATTTATTTTTAGTTTTAGCATTAGTTTTGGTTATTGTCTACTTTTACAACAAATTTAGAAACAGACGTTAATGAGTACAATAAGAATCACAAAACAATTTAATTTCGAAACAGGGCACGCGTTATATGGGTATGATGGTAAGTGTAAAAATGTACACGGCCATTCTTACAAACTCTCTGTAACCGTTTCTGGAACTCCGATTGATGATCATACCAACGTAAAATTTGGAATGGTTATTGATTTTGGTGATTTAAAGAAAATTGTAAATGAAGAAATTGTAGATCTTTTTGATCATGCAACCGTATTTAATAAAAACACGCCTCATGTAGAATTGGCAGAAGAGCTAGAAAAAAGAGGCCATCATGTTATTTTAGTAGATTATCAGCCCACCAGTGAAATGATGGTCATTGATTTTGCTAAAAAAATTCAACAGCGTTTGCCAGAAAACATCAAGTTACATTCTATAAAACTACAAGAAACTGAAACCAGTTTTGCGGAGTGGTTTGCAAGTGAAAATTAATTTTAGCACAATAAACGAACTATAGCGCATACTATTTTTAACTTTTAGAAGTTATATTTGATAAAAATTATTCTTATGAAAAATCTTAAATTTATTTTATTCCTATGCACTACAGCAATATTGTTAAGCTGTGGCGATATTGATAATACGCCTCCGTACCTTTTATCGATTGCAAACATTGCGGGTACTTATGAAATTTCAAGTTTAGAAGGAGAAGAAAATGAGACTGCAACCACCAACTCAGGAGCTGTAGTAACCGTTTTTACCAGTAAAATTATTGCAGACTCATTTGACGATGTTAGTTTTACACTTAATTCAAACGGAACCTATAGTGCTACTGGGGCATACAGACTTGTAATTACTGAAACTCCAAATAGCGGCACTACTACTACAGATAACGCCATTGTAACTTTTGATTCGTCTGGAACCTACTCAATTAATAATGCAACAAATACAATAATTTTTACCCCTTCTAATGATGACTTTGTGGAAGGTTTATTTGAAGTTATCACATTCAACCAAAATGTTGTTACTATAACTCAAAAAGATGTTGAAATTGAGGGACGAATTACAACTACTTCAACAATTAGGATGGGTTTAATTAGAAAGTAAAAATTAGCTAAGTTTTATAAGCGAACACTATTTACCATTAAAAGTATTCATTGTATTTGCTAAACCAGCAGTACCAAAAGAAGTAATTATTTTT
>P_2C_Liq_1_UnCtyDRAFT_1000304_pt1 | contig 21495 bp, 13 predicted proteins | sample Pon2CUnioCityCA_2_FD_10234 | JGI IMG/M metagenome (IMG submission 10234) | reverse complement strand
AATGTCTCCTTTGCGTTCTCGCAATGGTGGTAAATGAATGTCTACCGTACTTAATCTGTAAAAAAGGTCTTCTCTAAACTTTCCTTTTTCAATAGCTTCTGTCATGCGCACATTTGTGGCGGCTACTATACGTACATTGGTTTTCTGAGTAGTTGATGATCCTACTTTTAAAAATTCACCGTTTTCTAAAACACGTAGTAGTCTTACTTGAGTAGGTAGTGGTAATTCTCCAACCTCGTCTAGGAAAATTGTTCCTCCATCTGCTACTTCAAAGTAACCAGATCGGGTAGAGGTAGCACCGGTAAAAGCTCCTTTCTCATGACCGAACAGCTCTGAATCTATCGTTCCTTCAGGTATAGCACCGCAGTTTACGGCAATGTATTTATTGTGTTTGCGATGGGATTGAGCATGTATAATTTTAGGAATACTTTCTTTTCCCACACCACTTTCTCCAGTAACGAGTACTGAGATATCAGTAGGTGCCACTTGAATCGCTTTTTCAATCGCACGATTAAAACCAGGATCGTTTCCTATAAGTTCAAACCGCTGTTTTATAGACTGCACGCTTTCCATAATTTACTCGGTATCTTTAGTTAAAGGTCCTTTCATATCTGAGTAGCCTACGGCTTCTCCTATTAAAGTGGCACTGGTACAATCTGTGATTTTTACATTCACAAAGTCACCTACTTTATAATGCTCCTTAGGGAAGACAGCAACATAGTTTTGAGTATTACGTCCTGCCCAGTGTAAATCAGATTTTTTAGATTCTTTTTCTATTAAACATTCCACCGTTTTACCTATAAAATATTGCGCACGTTCTAAACCTGTACGTCGCTGCACGGCTATGATCTCTTCTAGTCTACGTTTTTTAGTTGCTTCAGGCACATCATCTTCCATTTTGCGCGCAGCCATAGTTCCTGGTCGCTCAGAATAAGCAAACATAAAACCGTAGTCATATTTTACATATTCCATAAGGCTTAACGTGTCTTGATGATCTTGTTCAGTCTCTGTAGGGAAACCGGTAATCATATCTTGAGAAACAGCACATTCAGGAATAATATCATGAACACGGTCTATTAACCTCATGTATTCCTCACGAGTATGCAAACGATTCATTTCTTTTAGAATGCGGTCACTACCAGATTGAACAGGTAAGTGTATGTAGTTGCATATATTTCTATGTTGAGCGATCGCATGCAACACATCATCACTAATATCTTGTGGATTACTAGTAGAAAAACGTACTCTTAACTGAGGTTGTGCCGCGGCTACTTTATGTAATAATTGAGCAAAGTCTACCGCAGTGGCTTGAGCCATAGGGCTTGCTTTTGAAAAATCTTTTTTTAATCCACCACCATACCATAGGTAAGAATCTACATTTTGTCCTAATAAGGTAACTTCTTTAAACCCTTTGCTTACTAGATCGCTTATTTCTTCTAGAATACTCTGTGGATCACGACTGCGCTCACGACCTCTCGTAAATGGAACTACGCAAAAGGTACACATATTATCACAGCCACGTGTAATAGAAACAAATGCTGTTACACCATTAGAATTCAGTCTTACAGGAGCTACATCTCCATAGGTCTCTTCCTTAGAAAGAATCACATTTACGGCATCACGTCCTTCATCTACTTCGGCTACAAGATTGGGCAGGTCTTTATAAGCATCTGGCCCTACGACCATGTCTACGATTTTTTCTTCTTCTAGGAATTTTGATTTTAAACGTTTAGCCATGCAGCCTAGTACGCCTACCTTCATGTTAGGATTCTGGCGTTCTTTAACTCTGTTATACTTTTCTAGTCGCTTGCGTACGGTTTGCTCTGCTTTGTCTCTTATCGAGCAAGTGTTTACGAGCACTAAATCTGCTTCTTCTAGTTTATTTGTGGTGTTAAAACCTTCCTTTGAAAGAATAGACGCTACTATTTCAGAGTCAGAAAAATTCATTTGACAACCGTAACTTTCTATAAATAGTTTACGACTGTTCTTATCATTATTTTCTAACTGTAGGGTCGTTCCTTGTTTGTCTTCTTCTATAACCTTTTCCATCTTCCTTACTCTATTAATAAGCGTGCAAAGATACAAAATTCGCTCATTTTGTGACATAATGTCATATAAATGATTTTTTTAATTACGCTTTCGCGAAAGCGTATACCACAAACCTTATATCAAGTTATGATTGTAAAGTTATAGATATAGAATTTTTAGAACAAAAGCATTTCATTAAGAGGTCTGTTGAGTTAATAATTTTAAGTAAAAAGAAACTATTAAATAAGACTTTATAAATTCTATAGGGTATTACCTTATTATATAACCATCATAAAGTGAACTGGTTGTATATTGTGGCGCTTTTTTAAAACTCTGGTAAACAGATGTCTGTGTTATTAAAAAAAAATACGCATACCTTTGCAATCCAAAATTTCAAATCTGAATGGCAAAAAATCTTGTAATCGTAGAGTCGCCGGCAAAGGCAAAAACTATAGAAAAATTCTTAGGTAAGGACTATAAAGTAGCGTCTAGTTTTGGCCACATCGCAGACCTTCCAGCAAAGGAGCTAGGAGTGGATGTGGATAAAGACTTCTCTCCTAAATATATAGTAAGTTCAGATAAAAAGGACTTAGTAAAGAAACTCAAAAAAATGGCTGCCGATTCAGATATGGTTTGGCTAGCGAGTGATGAGGATCGAGAAGGAGAAGCGATTGCATGGCATCTTGCTGAGCAACTGGATCTTCAACAAGATAAAACTAAACGTATCGTTTTTAATGCGATTACAAAAAGTGCTATTCAAAAAGCGATTGAAAATCCACGCCAGATCGATTATGATTTAGTTAATGCTCAACAAGCACGACGTATTTTAGATCGTATCGTAGGTTATGAAATATCACCTATTCTATGGAGAAAAGTGAAAGGTGGAGCCAGTGCTGGTCGAGTTCAGTCCGTAGCAGTACGTTTAATCGTAGAGCGAGAAAATGAAATTATCAATTTTAAGACAGATAACTTTTTTAGAATAGATGCAGATTTTACTACCAAAGATGGTAGTCTTTTAAAAGCCAAATTACCGAGTAATTTGAACTCACTTAAAGAGGCTCAAGATTTTCTTGAACTTAATAAAGGAGCTCAGTTTCAAGTAGGTGATTTAGTTAAAAAGCCGGCTAAAAAGAGTCCTGCACCACCGTTTACTACCTCTACTTTACAGCAAGAAGCTTCTCGTAAATTATTTTATAATGTGAGTCGTACCATGCAATTAGCCCAGCGATTATATGAGGCTGGATTGATTACTTACATGAGAACAGACTCTGTAAATTTAAGTAACGAAGCTAAAAAAGGAGCGCAAGCAGAGATCGAGAGTGCTTATGGAACAGAATTCCATAAGGAACGTAGTTATAAAGGGAAATCTAAAGGAGCTCAAGAAGCACATGAAGCTATCAGGCCTACAGATTTTGCTGTGCATAGTGCTGGTCTAGATAGAGACCAGGTGCGATTATATGAGTTAATCTGGAAAAGAGCTATCGCCAGTCAAATGAGCGATGCGCAATTAGAACGTACTAATGTTTCTATTACTGCAAACACTCATGACAAGAAATTTACGGCAAATGGAGAGATTGTAAAGTTTGAAGGTTTCCTTAAAGTTTACCTAGAATCTACTGATGATGAAGATCTAGAGCAACAAGGGCTATTGCCAGCATTAACAGTAGGGCAAGACTTGTTGAGTAAAAAAATCACTGCCACAGAGCGATTTACAAGACCGCCATATAGATATACAGAAGCCTCTCTTGTAAAACAATTAGAAGAGCTAGGAATAGGTCGCCCATCTACTTATGCGCCCACTATTACTACTGTTCAGAATAGAAAATATGTTGAAAAGGGAATAGCTCAAGGAGAAGAGCGCGCTTATGTGCAGTTAACTCTTGCAAAAGATACCATTAAAGAAAAGGAGCTTTCAGAAAAAACAGGAGCAGATAAAGGAAAATTAATCCCTACAGACGTAGGTCGTGTGGTAAATGATTTTCTCGTAGAACACTTCAGTAATATTTTAGATTACAACTTTACAGCCAAAGTAGAAGAGTCCTTTGATAACATAGCCGAAGGTAAAGAAGAGTGGACAGACATGATGAACCACTTCTATAAAGGATTCCATCCTAAGGTAAAAGACGTGGCAGAAAATGCCGAGCGTGAGGTAGGAGAACGTGTTTTAGGAATTGATGAGAAAACGGGTAAACCTATTAGTGTGCGTCTAGGAAGATTTGGTGCGATGGCACAAATAGGTACAGCAGAAGATGAGGATAAACCTCAATTTGCTAGCTTGTTACCTTCTCAGTCGTTAAATACTATTACTTTGGAAGAGGTATTAGACCTGTTTAAACTACCTAGAACTCTAGGTGAATATAACGGTCATCCTGTTGAGGTGAATCAAGGTCGTTTTGGTCCTTATGTAAAGTTCAACGAGAAAACCTTTGTCTCTCTAGAAGATGGTGATGACCCTATGACGCTCACCTTTGAAAGAGCTGCTGTTTTAATTCAGCAAAAAGAAAAAGCAGATGCGCCCATATACATGTATGATGAGCAACCTGTTACTAAAGGAGTAGGTCGTTTTGGGCCATTTATCAAATGGGCAGGAATGTTCATTTCTGTGAATAAGAAATATGACTTTGATAATCTTTCAAATGATGATATCGAGCAATTGATAAAAGATAAAATCCAAAAAGAGAAAGATAAACTGATCGTGAACTGGGAAGATGAAGGGATAAGAATCGAGAAAGCACGATGGGGAAGGCACAATGTAATTAAAGGTAAAATTAAAGTAGAGCTTGCTAAAACCATAGATCCGCTTAAGATTACTTTAGAAAAAGCTCAAGAGCTTATCGCAAAAAAGGCTCCTAAAAAGAAAGCTGCGGCAAAAAAGAAGACCGCAGCCAAAAAAAAGCCTGCCGCAAAAAAGAAAACGACTAAGAAGTAAGTCTCTATGAGTTTTGAGTTTTTAAAACCAGTAAGCGACGCCGTGCAGGCTCATGCTATGTTGCAACCACAGCACGCTATAGGTAATGTGATTCAAATTCATACAGAGCATACAGGTTTGCCTCAGTTAGATGGTGTGCAAATGGTGCTCATTGGGGTTTTAGAAAACCGCCGGGATGAGAATGCACTCCTACAATTAAAAAGTGTAGATAGTGTAAGGAAACAGTTCTATGAGTTGTATCCAGGTAACTGGTCGCTCAGTATGGTTGATTTAGGAGATGTACATCCAGGAGAAACCGTTCAGGATACATATTATGTACTTAAACAAATAACTGCTCAGTTATTAATAAAAAAAATCATCCCTGTTTATCTGGGTGGTAGTCAGGACTTGATGTATCCCATTTACAGAGCTTTTGATGATATACAGTACATGATAAATGTGGTGAACGTGGACTGTAGATTTGATTTAGGAGATATAGAAGCAGCCATAAGTTCTCGTAGTTATATAGGTAGAATGGTGGCAGACCAGCCTTATAACCTGTTTAATTATAGTAATTTAGGTTTTCAAACCTATTTTAATAGTCAGGATGAGATTGAGTTGTTAGAGCGCATGTTCTTTGACGCAACTCGTTTAGGAGTTTTAGATGATGATATGCGCCAGGCAGAGCCAGTAATGAGAGATGCAGACCTAGTAGGAGTAGATATGGCCGTGGTAAAAGCTGGAGATACCGCTTTCGCGAAAGCGAATCCAAATGGATTAACCGGTAAACAGATCTGTAGTCTATCCAGGTATGCGGGAATTAGCGATCGTACTAAAGTTTTTGGAATATTTGAAATACCTATAGACGCTACTTTAACAGGTGCGCAGCTTATAGCAGAAATGATCTGGTATTTTATCGAAGGTTACAATTATAGAGCTGGAGAGCACCCAGTAGATATAAATGAAGGGTTTTTAAAATATAGAGTTCCCATAGAAGAAGAGGTGTTAACCTTTTATAAGTCTAATAAAACTGGGCGATGGTGGATAGAATTACCTTTTATTTCAAACGTTAATAATAAACTAAAACAACATACGTTATTACCTTGTACTCGCAAAGACTATGAGCTTGCATGTGATCAAAATGTGCCAGAGCGATGGTTAAAAGCGAGAAGAAAGAATGAAGTATAGCGTTTTATTGCGTACCTTGTCAAACTAAATTTATTTGGTAAAAAAAAGTTGCCAAATAGAAATGTTTTAAATAGGTTTACGCCCTTAATTCATAAAGAAAACATAAATCACCCTTATGAAAAAGTTATTTGTCCTTGCAGCAGTAGTTGTATTTCTAGCAAGTTGTGGTCGAGGAGACCGTGGAATGGTAGTAGGAGTTAAAGGAAAAGCATGGCATCCTGAAAAGCCTTATGGTATGACACTAGTTCCTGGTGGATCATTTATTATGGGTAAAAGTGATGATGATTTTGCCGCTACTAACAATGCACCTACTAAAACAGTGACCGTTCCATCTTATTATATGGATGAAACTGAAATTACTAATTCTGAATACCGTCAGTTTGTTTACTGGGTAAGGGATTCTATTTTTAGAACTCGTCTAGCCATCATGGCCGATGAAAATGGAGCGCAACCTGGTGATGACGGAATCGGTGAGTATGCATTCTTAGGGACTGATGATACTGAAGAGCTAACACCATGGGAGCAATATTATCAAGATAATTATGCAGGAATGGGTGAGACTGGATATGAAGGATTTAAGCTTAATCACGATGTAGATTTAATTTGGGATACTGAAGATATTCCAGATGAGTTTTATGCTGAGGTGTATGATTCTATGTATATTCCTTTTGAAGAAATGTATAATGGGCAGCGCACTCTAGATGTGAAAAAATTAGTATTCACTTATTCAGAAATGGATATTCAGAAAGCGGCTCGTAATCCTAAAGATAAGAGAAGTAAATATATTACTCAAACTCCGGTAGAGATTTACCCAGATACTACGGTGTGGATACGTGATTTTAATTACTCTTATAATGAGCCTATGCATAATGATTATTTCTGGCACGAAGCCTACAGTGATTATCCTGTAGTAGGTGTGAACTGGAAACAAGCAAAGGCTTTCTGTCAGTGGAGAACATTATATCATAATTCTTTTAGAAAGGAACGTGGACGTCATAATGTGAACGCATACCGTTTACCTACTGAGGCAGAATGGGAATATGCGGCTCGTGGCGGTCTAGAAGGAGCTACTTACCCATGGGGTGGACCTTATGCAAAAAATGACAGAGGTTGCTTCCTAGCTAACTTTAAACCACTACGTGGAGATTATGCAGCAGATCAAGCGCTTTATACCGTTGAGGCTCGTTCTTATGAACCTAATGAGTATAATCTTTATAATATGTCTGGAAACGTAGCAGAATGGGTGAACTCATCTTATGATGCAAGCTCTTATGAATTCATGTCTTCTATGAGTCCAGTAGTAAACGATGAAAATAACATGCGTAAAGGAGTGCGTGGAGGATCATGGAAAGATATTTCATATTTCCTTCAAGTAGGAACACGCGATTTTGAGTATGCAGATTCTGCAAGGAGTTATATTGGTTTCCGTACGGTACAATCTTACATGGGGACTGACGTTACACTTAACGCAGGAACTAACTAATTAATTAACAAAACAACTTAACTAAACCCTATATTAAAATGGCACAGTCTAAAACAACAAAGAAATTATTTAACATGGCTTACGGTTTCGGAGCCTCAATCGTAATCATCGGAGCATTATTTAAAATTCTTCACTGGGATTTCGGTTATGGATTCTCTGGTAATAACCTTTTAATGATTGGGTTGGTTACAGAAGCACTTATTTTCGCTATATCGGCATTTGAGCCTGTAGAAGATGAGCTTGATTGGTCACTTGTTTACCCAGAATTAGCTGGAGGACAAATGGCAAATAAAAAAGGTAAAAAAGAAGAGCCGCAAGACGCTCAAGGATTATTATCTAAGAAATTAGATGAAATGCTTAAAGAAGCTAAGCTTGATAGTGAATTAATGTCTAGTTTAGGAAACAGTATTCGTTCTTTTGAAGGAGCTGCAAAAGGAATTGCTCCTACTGCCGAGGCTATGTCTTCTACCAAGAAGTACTCTGAAGAGATGTCTATTGCTGCTGCTCAAATGGAGTCTTTAAACAGCCTTTATAAAGTACAGGTAGAAAGCTCTGCTCGTCAAAACCAAGCAAACGAAGCTATCGCAGAAAACGCAGCAAAACTTCAAGAACAAATGGCTGGTCTAGCTAATAACTTGTCTTCTCTAAACGGAGTTTATGGAAACATGTTAGGAGCAATGAAAGGATAATTAGCAATAATTATTATAACACAATTATTAATAGCTAATTAGAATATTATGGCAGGAGGAAAACAATCCCCAAGACAAAAGATGATTAACCTAATGTACTTGGTTTTCATCGCAATGCTTGCTCTTAACATGAGTAAGGAAGTACTAAATGCATTTGGTTTACTTAATGTTAGTATTGAAGAGAGTAATGTTACTGCGGCAGCTAATAACGCTAATACTCTTGACGGTTTAGCACAGTTAGCAAGTGATCAACCTGAAAAATATAACAAGTTGAAAGCCCAAGGTGATCAGGTAGATAAGATTTCTGAAGATTATTTCAAGTATATACAATCCTTAAAAGACGAATTAGAAGGAACAGTAGAAGATCCTACAGATTATCAAGTAATGGATAAAGGAGATTACTTAGATACTAAATTCTTAGAAAGTGGAGTAATCACTAAAGAAGGTCAAAAGTTTCTTGATATGATGAACAATTATCGTAATGATATGGTTGCAATCGTTGGTGAAGAATCTGAATTGGCTGGTCAATTAAAGAAAAAATTCACGCCATCAGATCAAGAAAACAGAGATGGTATTATGGTGCCTTATTTGCAATATAATTACCAAGGTTTCCCATTAATTGCTTCTGTAGCAAAATTAACTTTACTACAAAGTGAGATTAAGAGTATCGAATCTAAAATTTTAGGAACGTTGCTTAGTGGAAGTCTTAAAAGCGAAGTTAGTATGACTAACTATACTACTTTAATGGAAACGCCTAAATCAGCTTATTATAACGGTGAGATGTTTGATGGTCAAATAGTTTTAGGTCGTAAGGATGCTACTTTAAAACCTAAAACGGTTTCATTAAAGCTTGATGGACGTGCTCTTACTGAAAGTCAGTATGCTGTTGAAGATGGTAGAGTTGTTCTTAAAGTTGGTGCAGGTTCTCCAGGTGAACATAAGATTACTGGTGAATTGATATACGAGCAGGATGGTGAGCCTTTACCGGTTCTTGTGGAGCAAACATTTTCTACCATACCTAAACCTAACTCTGCAACGATTTCTGCAGATAAGATGAACGTTGTTTATAGAGGTGTAGAAAACCCTATGACGATCTCTTTTGCTGGTGTGTCTTCTAATAATGTAAATGCAAGTGCTCCTGGACTTTCTAAAAGAGGTTCTGGTTATGTAATGAAGCCAGGTGCAGGTAGAGAGGTTAAGATTAATGTGAATGGTAAGTTATCTACTGGTGAAACAGTATCTGACAGTAAAACTTTCCGTATTAAGAACCTGCCAAGACCAACAGGAACGGTTGCAGGTGGTTTTGATGATGTTAAGAAAGGTAGAAATCAATTGGCTATTGCTACAGTTAAAGCTGAATTTATGGATTTCGAATTTGATATTAAAGCCTCTGTTACAAGCTTTTTGTTCAAAGTGCCAGGACAGCCAGCTATACCTGTAAATGGTAGTAAGCTTAATGCTGCTGCTAAGAATGCACTTAAGAGAGCACGTAAAGGAGATATTGTTCAATTTGCAAAAATCAAAGCGACTATCCCAGGTGTAAGTGTTAATGTACCTAGTGTAAGTAGTGTTGCTGTAGAAATTACAGACTAATAAATTTTTAAAAAACGATTATGAATAAGATTGTAGTTTTACTTGCAGCAATGATTCTTTCGGGAATGGTATCTGCTCAAAACAACATCCTTAATGCAAAGGATCCTAATGAAATAGGTAAGAAAACGGAGTCTCAGATGGAGAATGATAATGATCTGCCGTTGCCTTATGGTTTTGTGGATGATAGAGATGTTCTTTGGCAAAAGACCACTTGGGAAAAAGTAGATCTTGATGAAAGAGTTAACTTTCCATTGTATTATCCTATTGATACTAATTATGTAGGTAAAGAACGTAGATCTTTGTTTCATGTATTATCTGCTGCGGCACGTGCCGAAGAGGTGACTCTTTATGCAGATTCCTATTTCAATGAAAAACGTGAATTTAAAGATATTGAATCATCCTTAATGAGTCAAGAGATTGATGATGCTGGTATTAATATTCTTAATGATAACGGTATTGTTTTAGACGATACTGTAAAGCCGTTAGATATTGATACGACTTACAATCTTGCAGACTTTGATCAGTATGTTAATGTTCGTACTATTGGCGCGTCTGACGTTGCTGAGTATCGCCTTCGTGGTGTTTGGTATTTAGATACTAGACAAAGCGAAATGAGATACCGCATCTTAGGAGTTTGTCCAGTGACACCTGACGTAAATTTTCCTGATGAATTAATTGAATTATTCTGGGTTTATTATCCAGATGCTAGAGAGTTGTTACACAACGCAAAGGCTTTTAATACGCTCAACTCTGCTAGACCTATTTCATTTGATCATATTTTAAACTCTCGTAGATTTAATGCTGTGATTTATAAAATGGATAATGTTCAAGGAGATCGTGAAGTAAAACGTTATATAGCTGATAATTCTATGATGCAATTATTAGAATCTGAACGTTTAAAAGATATCGTTAGAAATAAAGAAATAGACATGTGGAACTATTAATAGTTGCTCAATTTATATTTATAAAAACGCCTTGCACCGCAAGGCGTTTTTTATGCTCTTCATTGAAATAGATAGTACCTTTGAATTATGAATGATGTAATTATAGTCGGTAGTGGAATAGCAGCTTGTTCTTTGGCATGGGAACTACATGCACAGAATAAATCTTTTGTGATCATTACAGATGGTGCTAAGGGAAGTAGTGATGTTGCCGCTGGAGTTTATAACCCTATGGTGTTAAAGCGTTTTACACCTGTGTGGAATGCTCAAGAGCAGTTGTCGCAGCTCAACGTTCTTTATGAATATATTACAAGTCATACCGGTGTTGACTATCGTCACCCTATCACGGTAGCCCGTAGAATGCATGATGATAAAGAAGCTGCTACTTGGGTAAAGAAGTCTAAGCGAGTTGATTTAATGGCTTTTATGAATCCGGATCTTGTGGAAATACCGGTAGATGGAGTGGAGAGTAATACAGGTTATGGATTAGTAAATGGAACAGGTTGGGTTGATGCAGGTGCACTTATGAAAGATACACTAGCATACTTTGATAAAAGCGACTCTGTTTTTATAGACAGCTTTGATTTTGATGCCTTAGCCGTTCATGAAGATATCATAGAGTATAAAAACCTAAAAGCCTCAAACATCATCTTTTCTGAAGGTTACCGTATGCTTGATAACCCTTACTTTAAAAATTTACCGTTGCAAGGTAATAAAGGCGAAGTTCTCATTGTTAAAATCCCAGGATTTAAATTAGATTTTATTATTAAATCGTCGGTGTTTTTGATGCCCTATAAGGAAGACTTGTTTTGGGTAGGAGCTACTTATGATAGAGATGATCTAGAAGATACCGCTACCAGTAAAGGTCTTGAGTTTTTAACTTCAAGATTAGAACGTTTTTTAAAGTTGCCTTATCAAATTATAGATCATAAACACGGTATAAGACCTACCACTATAGATAGACGGCCATTTGTAGGACATCATTTAGATCATCATAATCTATGGATTTTTAATGGGATGGGAAGTAGAGCAGTTCTTATTGCACCATGGGCAGCACAAGAGTTATGTAACCGTATTTATAATGAAACTCCTTTAAATAAGGAGATGAACATTTCGAGATTTTAAAAGAAGTAATTACCATCTGTCATTCTGTACTTGATGCGGTATCTTATAGTAATGAATAACAATTCTTTCTCTAAACCATTTACCACATTTCTTTTTATAAAAGCATGAGGATTTAATCTGAAAAAGATATTTTAAACTTAAACTTAAACTTAAACTTAAACTTAAACTTAAACTTCTCAAAGCTCAAGACTCACAGCTCAAAAACTCATCACTACTCAGCCTTCTCCTTATCATAGCTCATAAATAAGTTGATCCATATATTACGAGACAGCCTTATAATAACCGGCAAGCCTAGAATCATGATCGCCATAATGGCAAAGAAAATATTCAGTCTTCCCAATTTAAAAATATAATTAGAGATCACAAATGTCGCTATAGCAAGCGCTACTCCTACACCATAACTTACATACATAGCGCCGTAGAAAAAACTAGGCTCAATTTTATACTTCGTATCACAGTGCGAGCACCTCTCGTGCATCTCTTGTGTTTTCTTAGGGTTGTACATGTTAGGACTGGTGTACATGGACTCGTTTTGACAAACGGGACAAGTTCCTGTGAAAATACTGTATAATTTTGTTCCTTTTAGCATGAGAAAACTTTAGTGTTTATGCACAGTTGCGCATCTTTGCAAAGATATAAAAACACTATGCTTAATATACACGATTTACATGTTTCCTTTGGCGGCGAGCCACTTTTTGAAGAAATCACCTTTAGGCTTAATGGCGGTAATCGTGTGGGATTGATCGGTAAGAATGGTGCAGGGAAGTCCACGTTACTCAAGGTAATTGCTGGTGATTTAGAATACGATCAAGGACAGCTTGCCATGGAAAAAGACACGAGCATTGGGTTTTTACGTCAGGATATAGATTTTGAAAAAGGTCGTACGGTACTGGAAGAGGCTTATACCGCTTTTGCGAAAGCGAGAGAAATAGAAGCTCAACTCGATACTATAAACATTCAGCTTGCTGAAAGAACTGATTATGAGTCTGATTCCTATTCAAAGCTTATAGAAGATATGAGTACCTTAACTCATGAATATGAAATTATAGGCGGCTATCAATACAAAGGGGAAACCGAAAAGATTTTAAAAGGACTGGCCTTTAAACCAGAACAATTTAACATGCTGACCGATGAGCTATCAGGTGGATGGCGCATGCGTATTGAACTCGCTAAGTTACTCTTAGAAAATCACGATATTTTATTACTCGATGAGCCTACGAATCACTTGGACATAGATTCTATTCTTTGGTTAGAGCAGTTTTTACAAACCTATCCTGGAGCAGTAGTGATTGTAAGCCATGATAAAATGTTCCTAGATAATGTGACTAATCGTACTATAGAAATCAGTCTAGGACGCATTTATGATTACCCTAAACCTTATACACAGTTTCTAGCCTTGAGAGCAGAAATGCGTGAGCAGCAAGAGGCAACCTTTAAAAATCAACAAAAGGAGATCGAGCGTACTGAGAAACTAATTCAAAAATTCAAAGCCAAAGCCAGTAAAGCTACCATGGCGCAATCACTGGTTAAAAAACTCAACCGCATGGATGTGGTGGAGATCGAGCAAACTGATAATGCGGCTATGAATATTAATTTCTCTAAATCTATACAACCTGGTAAGGTGGTCCTTGAAATCGACCAAGTAAGCAAGTCTTATGGAGAGAAAAAAGTGCTGAACGAAGTGGATTTAATGATTGAACGCGGTGCTCGTGTTGCTTTTGTAGGGCAAAATGGAATGGGGAAATCCACGCTCGCTAAAATTATTGTAGGCGAAATTAAAGATGCTAAAGGTGACGTAAATCTAGGTCATAACGTACAGTTAGGATATTTTGCTCAGAATCAAGCAGAGTACTTAGATGGAGAAAAAACAGTGCTCGATACCATGATAGACGCTGCCGATGATAGTAATCGTGTAAAAGTACGCGACATGCTAGGTTCCTTCTTGTTCCGTGGTGATGAGGCAGAGAAAAAAGTAAAAGTACTAAGCGGTGGAGAACGTAATAGACTGGCACTTTGTAAACTTTTATTACAGCCTTTTAACGTGCTCATTATGGATGAGCCTACAAATCACTTGGACATTCAGTCTAAAAATGTATTGAAAGCAGCGCTTGTTAAATTTGATGGAACGCTCATAGTCGTGTCGCATGATAGAGAGTTTTTACAAGGACTCACTGAGGTTGTTTATGAATTCCGTGACCATAAATTAAACTTACATTTAGGAGATATAGATTATTATCTCCAGCAACGTAAGGCACGTGATATGCGTGAGATAGAAAAAAGCACTGAGGTTAAAGTGGATACGCTTTCGCGAAAGCAAGATACAGAAAAGAAACAGCTCTCTTACGAAGATCAGAAAAAGCAAAAATCACTGAACAATCGCCTTTCTAAAGCCGAGTCAGAAATTAATAGTCTGGAACGCGACATCAAGAAATTAGATAATGAACTCGCCGCAAACTATGATGAGCTTGCTGCTCAACCTGGTTTCTTTGATAGCTATCAAGCTAAGAAAAAAGCGTTAGAAGAATGGATGGAGAAATGGGAGAAAATTTCTGAAGAGCTAGAGGCTTTTTAAAGCGGTATGATACCTATCATGTTTTAAAATTACTTAATATTTTTTTTGTTTTCTGATCATTTTAGCAACTTTGATGCAGAAACAGGTCTCTTTTTTAAAGGATTAAGTTAATTTTAACCGCTCAAGTCTAGAGCTTTATTAGCTTTAACCACTCTTAGAGTACTTAATTTTTTTTCATGCGCAAAATCATCATCGCCATACTGGCGTTATTCATTATAGGTGGCGCCTTTTTTGGTGCAAAAACACTTATAGATAATAAAAAAGCTCCTAAGCCTAAAATAAAAAAAGAGGTTAAAATTATTTCTACAGATACAGTCGTGAACGCTACTGTGCCTATCATTATTCCGGCAAATGGAAATTTACAAGCTAAGCGTAGAGTAGAACTCTTCTCTGAGGTGACTGGCGTTTTTAAACCTACTGGTACTCTTTTTAAAAGAGGTCAAGAATATCGTGCTGGTCAGACTATGATTATCATTGAAAATTCAGAGTTCTATGCACAAGTGCAGAGCGCTCGCAGTAATTTAAATAACCAGATCACCGCTATTATGCCTGATTTGAGGTTAGACTACCCTAACTCTTATGCACAATGGCAATCTTATCTAAATAACTGGGATAGAAACGCTTCTACGCCACAGTTGCCTGAGCCTAAAGATGATAAAGAAAAATACTTTATAACAGGCCGTAATATTTACACGACTTATTATAATATTAAAAACCTAGAAAGCCGTTTAGGAAAGTTCAGGATCAAAGCGCCTTTTACCGGAGTATTAACTGAGGCGCTCGTGACTGAAGGAACCTTAGTGCGCAATGGACAGCAACTAGGTGAGTTTATTCAAACGGGTATTTATGAACTTGAAGTTGCTATAAGTGGTGAATTTGCAGATTTACTTAAAGTAGGTAAAGAAGTAGAGCTTCAAAACATTACAGGGACTAAAACCTATATAGGAAAAGTGACTCGTATTAATGGTAAAATAGATCAACAAACCCAAACCATCACCACCGTTATAGAAGTAAGCGATAAAAATCTAAAAGATGGAATGTACCTCACCGCAAATCTTCAAGCACAACAAATAGAAAATGCCATAGAACTGGACCGTAGTTTGTTGCAAGACGGCGATCAGCTGTTTGTGGTTCATGACACTTTATTAGAATTGGTTAGCGTTCAACCTGTTCATTTTTCAGACAAGACGGTCGTGGTAAAAGGAGTCGATGATGGTACAGTCATTATTTCTAAAATGATTCCTGGTGCTTATGAAGGTATGATTGTGAAAACAGAACAACAAGCTGCAGCCGATAAGCAAAAAGCAGTCTCAAAGTCAGAATCTAAATAAGCCATGAGAAAAATTATAGCTTATTTTATTAAACATCACGTTGCGGTTAATGTGGTGATCATAGCGTTTGCGATTTTTGGAATCATGGGTATGCGTTCTTTAAAGTCTTCCTTTTTTCCATTAGTTGATTCTAAAATCATCACCATTAATGTGGTGTATCCTGGAGCATCACCTCAAGAAATAGAAGAAGGTGTTGTACTTCAAGTAGAAGATAATCTTAAAGGTCTAGAAGGAATCGATAGAGTTACTTCTGCTTCACGCGAAAACTCAGGTACTATAACCATAGAGATCATAAAAGGCTATGATATAGACTTTATGCTACTAGAAGTTAAGAATGCCGTGGATCGAGTACCATCTTTTCCAGTGGGAATGGAGCCTCTAGTGGTCGCAAAACAAGAAAATGCTAGACCTACCATAGTATTTGCTTTAAGCGGGACAAACGTTCCTTTAAAAACACTGAAGCAACTCGCCAGAGATATTGAAAACGACCTGAGAGCGATAGACGGTATTTCACAAATATCTATTGCTGGTTATCCTGATGAAGAAATAGAAATAGCGGTAAATGAAAATACATTATTAGGATACAATCTCACTTTTCAAGAAGTGGCAGATGCTGTTGCAAACTCAAATATCCTCACCACTGGTGGGAATATTAAAACAAATGTAGAAGAATACCTCATTAGAGCAAATAACCGTTCTTACTACGGTGATGAACTAAGTTATATTCCTGTAAGAACAAATGCTAATGGTTCCACAATCCTTTTAAAAGACGTTGCGACCATAAGAGACCGCTTTGCTGAAACACCTAATGCGACTTATTTTAATCAAGAAAGAGCCGTAGAAATTACGGTTACCAGTACAAATTCTGAAGACCTCATTTCTACTGCCGATGTCGTTAAGCAATACATAGAAGATTACAACCAGCGATTTACAAACGTGGAGCTCAATGTAGTAAGAGATCTATCTACGACTCTAAACCAGCGTACAGCCTTGCTTACAGAAAACGCGGTAATAGGAATGTTGCTCGTCTTATTATTTCTATCGGTTTTCTTAAATACACGGTTAGCCTTTTGGGTAGCCTTTGGGTTGCCTATTGCTTTTTTAGGAATGTTCATTTTTGCAGGACAGTTTGATGTGACTATTAATGTGTTATCACTTTTTGGGATGATTATAGTAATAGGAATTCTGGTAGATGATGGAATCGTGATTGCAGAGAATATCTACCAGCATTATGAAAAAGGAAAAGATCCTATTACTGCTGCTGTAGATGGAACGATGGAAGTAATTCCGCCTATTTTGAGTGCTATTATAACCACTATTCTTGCTTTTTCTACCTTCTTGTTTTTAGACGGTAGAATAGGAACTTTTTTTAGTGAGGTTTCTGTAATTGTAATATTGACTTTGCTTGTTTCTCTAGTGGAAGCACTCATAATTCTACCAGCTCATCTTGCACATTCTAAGGCTTTAAAAGCCCAAGATAACAGGCCCAAAACAGGTGTAGCAGCACTGTTCCAGAAAATGCGTGTGGTTAATGAATACGGTGATAAGTTCATGAACTACATGCGTGATAGGCTCTATGCACCAGCGCTACGGTTTACGTTGAAGTATAAATTACTGGTGTTTGCAATTTTTTTAGGAGCTTTTGTGCTTACTATAGGTTCTGTAGGTGGAGGAATCGTAGGTGTGACCTTGTTTCCTCGTATTTCCAGTGATCAAGTATCAGTTAATCTAGCCATGCCTAATGGTACCGCACAGCACATTACAGATTCTATAATTTCTTCTATAGAAGAGAAGGCAAAGATCGTTAACAAAGAATTTACTGAAGAATATCTCAGTGCTGAAATCTATGGGGACACAACCGTTCTCTTTGAAAACATTATTAAAGCTCAAACATCTTCTTCTTCAGCAAGTTTAAAGATTAATTTATTACCTGGAGAAAACCGTCCAGATAATTTAAACACCAGTCTGGTCGCAAACCGTTTGAGGGAACTCGTAGGAACTGTTTCAGGTGCTGAGAGTTTGACTTTTGGTTCTGGTGGGAACTTTGGTGGTAGTCCAGTAGCTGTTTCTTTATTAAGTAATGACATAGCAGAATTAAAAGCTGCCACAGCAGATTTTAAAGAAATACTGGAGCAAAACCCTTTATTAAAAGATATAGAAGATAACGATCCAGCTGGAATTAAAGAGATCAAGCTCGAGCTTAAAGAAAATGCTTATGCACTAGGATTGAATTCTAGGAGTGTGATGACTCAAGTGCGATCAGCCTTTTTTGGTAGAGAAGCGCAGCGTTTCCAGCGCGGTCAGGACGAGATTAGAGTTTGGGTACGTTACGATCTAGAAAACCGTAATAGTATTAAAGATCTAGATGAGTTGCGTGTAGCTACACCATCTGGCGAGCGTGTGCCACTTAGAGATATCGCTACTTATAGCATAGCACGAGGTGATGTGGTGATCAATCACCTAGAAGGTAGGAGAGAAATACTTGTAAGTGCAGATTTAAAAGACCCTAATCAGAGTTCGACAGATATTCTAAGCGATATTCAAGATAATATTATCCCAGAATTGCAAAAAAAGTATCCCACTATCTCACCTAACTATTTAAGCGGTCAGGCTCGCGAGGCGCAAAAAATAAGTAGTAGCGCAAAAATACCAGGCATTACTATTTTACTTTTGATTCTCTTTGTGATCGCCTTCACCTTTAGAAGTTATATACAACCCATCATGCTTATCTTATTGATTCCATTTAGCTTTACCGCTGTGGCTTGGGGACACTGGATTCATGGATTTCCTGTTAATATTTTATCCATGTTAGGAATTATTGCACTCATAGGGATTATGGTAAATGATGGACTGGTCTTGATTGGTAAGTTTAACACGTTAATTAAAGAAGGATTAGGTTTTGATGAGGCACTTTATGAGGCAGGTAAAAGTCGTTTTAGAGCTATATTTTTAACTTCTATTACTACCATAGCTGGACTGGCGCCGTTACTTCTGGAAAAAAGTAGACAAGCACAATTCTTAAAACCTATGGCTATTTCTATCTCTTATGGTATAGGGATAGCCACGATTCTTACCTTGCTATTGCTGCCACTTTTTCTAAGTTTTGGGAATAATGTAAAAGTATGGATACATTGGTTGCGCACAGGAGAGACTGTAAATAAACGCGATGTTACTGGTATAGCACAAGAACAAGAAGAACTAAAAGAATATGATGAAGCATAAAGTATTATATGGACTTAGTGTTCTGTTTTATCTCGCTTTCGCGAAAGCGTATGCACAACAATCTCTAGAGTCGCTATTAACACGTGAGCAGGCTGTGGAGCTCATGTTAGAGAATAACTACGGCATCCAAATCGCCAACAATACGGTAGAAATTGCCGAAAATAATACTGGTTTATTGAATTCTGGTTACTTGCCGTCGCTACAAGGAAATGCAGGTGTCAGTAGAGATGAAAATGATTCTAATACAGATTTTAAAGGCGCGCTGGATAATAATGGGAATCCAAGACCAGATATAGAAATTAATAATGCTCAAACGACACAGTATAACGCAGGATTGTCCCTTAATTACACGCTTTTTGACGGTTTAGGAAGGTTGTATAATTTTAAAAGGTTGAAGGAGCAATATCAATTGAGCCAGCTCGAAGCGCGTTCTACCATTGAAAATACAACGGTTCAATTAATGAGTGTGTATCTAGAAATTGCGAGGTTAAGTGAAAATGTCAAAGTATTTGAACAAAACCTGGAAATCTCTAAAAAACGAGAAGAGCGTGCTCAATATCAATTTGATTATGGTCAGGTAAATAAGCTAGAAGTCCTTAATGCGCGTGTAGATATTAATACGGATAGTATCAATATCATGAATGCACAACAACAATTGCGCAATACTAAGCGTGATTTAAACCTACTATTAAATAGGGAACTAGATGCTGAATTTGTAGTAGATACCACGGTTACCCTGCAGAATATGCTGGTAATCGATAGCTTTTTAGAAAAGGTGAAGGAGAATAACGTGAGACTATTACAGGCTGAAAGAAGTTTGCAAATAAGTGATTATGATATAAAAACGACACGAGCTTTATTGTTACCTACGATAGGGTTAACAGGTACTTATGGATGGAATCAATCTATAAATCCGCCTACGGCCTTTTTTCCTGCAACCACGCGTACCGCTGCAAACGTAGCTGTAGGAGCAAATTTAACTTGGAATATTTTTGACGGTGGTAACACGATTAACAGTTTGCGTAATGCCAAAATAGCTTATGAAAACGAAGCACTTTTTAAAAGCCAGATAGAGCAAGAAGTAGCTCGTGATGTAGCAAATGCTAAGGGAAATTATGAAAACGCACTCGCTATTTATAGGATGCAAGAGCAAAACGTAATTACTAATGAGGATAACTTTAACCGTTCTCAAGAACGTTTTAAACTAGGCCAGGTAAGCAGTATCGAGTTCAGACAGGCGCAAGTGAATTTGCTCAATGCTATTACTGTTAAGAACCTAGCAAAGTATGATGCTAAACTAGCGGAGTATCAACTACTGCAGTTTGCAGGGCAATTGCTCAATGTTCCTTTGTGATAGAGTATTCTTTATGGGGCTGCACTGCCAGCAGGAGATATCTGTGTTTGGATCCTGATTTTTTTGGAACTAAAAAACTTAAAAGTAGCCTGTTATACTAAATTGAATTTATAAAGTCTTATACCATTTTACATTCCTAATGTCGCATATAAATCGTTTCTTTTTGGCCTATATTTCAAAATAAAATGAAACCGTAACTTAGGCTATGCTTTAATTTTCTTTATCATCTAGTCAAAAAACAATTCAAATTAAGAATGCTGCATTAGAAACATAAATTGGTATTAATAGTTTCTTTTTCACTTACTTTTCACTTAAAATTATTGCCGTAGCTACGGTTATGCATAGAATAATTCCATTTATTTTATTGACATTAGAAACAGTGGTTTGTCTTCATTAAATGCAGTTGTTATAGATAGGTTTGAAAGAATTTACAAATATCTTAAGAGAACTACTTGTGAGATGTTGAAACTAGTCTTATATTTGCAACCCAATTAAAACGAAGAGTTGTCAGGGTAATGATCTGAAGTTTAAGAGACGAGTAACTTAAGTTTTATATATCGCGGGATAGAGCAGTAGGTAGCTCGTCGGGCTCATAACCCGAAGGTCACTGGTTCGAGTCCAGTTCCCGCTACTACAAGAGTAATCAGAAATGGTTACTCTTTTTTTTGCTTTAAACTCTAGTATACCAGGTGTTTCATCTTTTAATGATTTTTGACATATTCATAGTGCTCTGGTTTCTATTCCTGAATGGTCAGTTCTTGAATTTTTGCCTATTCTTTTCCTCATGATGATGGGATAACTTGTTTATGAATTAGTTTGATGTCATAAAATCTATTCTATGATCTTCCTATATCTTATTTGAATCGTAGTTTAAAAACAGTCTATTATAATTCATAATTATGTTCATTAAATGTTCATTAAATTATTTTATATTTACGCATGTTGTATCTTATTGGTAGTGTTATACTATTTTCTATAAACAATGTGCTTTGGAGACATTACACGCCTAAGATGAATGTTTTTCAGCTTATTAGTAAGAGAGCTTTTTTTACTACAGTGTT
>P_2C_Liq_1_UnCtyDRAFT_1000303_pt1 | contig 21522 bp, 19 predicted proteins | sample Pon2CUnioCityCA_2_FD_10234 | JGI IMG/M metagenome (IMG submission 10234) | reverse complement strand
GTTTATCAATGAGACAGGAGTAGCTCTTAAAGTTATATATACAGTTGTACCTTTAAGTGAGGAGGGCTGTGAGGGAGCAGCGTTCAAAGTTACAGTTACTGTAAATCCAAAATTAGGAGATCCTGATTTTTCAATTACACCATCTGGCACTTTTGATGATTTATATGGTATAGACGATCCTATTTCTTTTAAAAATACATCTTCAGGCCCTTATGATTCTGATTTATTAACTTGGTATATTGATGGAGAAGAGGTTTCAGATCAAGAAGAGTTTAGTTATACGTTCGATAGAATAGGAAGTTATGAGGTGATACTTGAGGTTGTTTATGTAAATCCAATTAATAATTTTGCCTGTATCTACACCAAATCAGAGACCATTAATGTTACTGAAGAATTTGATCTTATAATACCTAACGCATTTACACCAAACGACGATGGGGTTAACGATGTAATTAGACCTGTATTTAAATACGTTCAAAATATTGAAATAAGTGTTTATGATAGTTGGGGTGTTCTCTTGTATTATGAAATATATGAAGAAAAAAACAGTAATAAGTTGAAAGGTTGGGATGGTTTCGTAAAAGGAAAAGCTGCTCCAGTTGGTTATTATAATTTAGTAGTAAAAGGAACAACTTTTTCTGGTAACAAATTTGTAAAAAACGAAGCAATTAGATTAATTAGATAAATATGAAAAAGTTAATTTTAATAATTTTGGCACTAAACTATATAAGTACAAAAGCACAAGATGTTGTTTTTTTACAAAGTTTTTTAGTTCCAGAAACATTAAGTTCATCCTTTACCGGTATTTTAAAACACCCAAAAATGGGATCATTACATAAATCTCAATTTACTAATTCTGGTATAAAGATAAATACTCATTACGCTTATTATGATACCTGGTTTGATCGGTTTAATTCAGGTATTGGAGTCACAGTTTTAAATCATCAAGAAGTTAATTCTAATTATAACTATAGTCAACTTAATATTAATTATTCACTTGCCCTACAGATCAGTAAAGATTGGTACTTTCGACCTAGTATTTCTACTGGTATAGGAATAAAAAGTTTTGGATTCCAAAATTTAATTTTAGAAGATCAAATAAATATTTCAGATTTTTCCATAGGTTCCTCTAGTGACCCATTAAAGTTTCAAAATAAAGTAACTTTTTTTGATTTTAATTCTTCAATTTTATTTCATAATGAAGATTCTTGGTTTGGTATAACACTAAGACATTTAAATAAACCTAATATTTCTTTAGTAGATAATGATAATATACCTTTAGATATATTTATGTCAATTCATGCTAAATATTATTTCCCAATATTTGAAAATGGGTATAGTACCATAGCAACTAAAAGTAAGTTATACTTCTTATCAAATTTTATGATGCAAGGAGTAAGTAGTCGTTTAGATTTAGGTATACAATATATATTTGATGATACTTTTTCTTTTGGAATAAATGCTGGTACTAACCCTGTAAATAAATCAGATAAAAGACAGCTATTTTCTTCAATAAATAGTTTTGTGGGAGTTAAATGGAAAAGTTTTAGATTTGGATATTCTTATGACTTCAATACTTCAAGATTTATAAATATTGGAGGGAGTCACGAATTTTCTATTGGTTACGATTTTAATATAGATATTAGAGGATTTTTCATGTAAATAAACATAAAAATCCACCAAAAAAAAAACACTAAAATCTATCATCTATTTTGTAGGTAAAAGCTAACAATCATTAATTTATAAATAGATAACATAGATGCAACAAAAAAAGAATACCATAGCCATAATTATTATTGCAAGTTTATTTTTCATTTTTGGTTTTGTAACTTGGATTAACGGAGCTTTAATACCGTTTATGAAAACCATTAACGAATTAACAGATGCACAATCTTACTTAGTAGCTTCTGCTTCTTACATTTCATTTGTGTTAATGGCATTACCAGCCTCTTATATTTTAAATAAAATCGGCTATAAAAAAGGCATGTCTTTAGGTTTAATAATTATGGCAATAGGTGCTTTGGTTTTTATACCAGCTGCAGAGGCAAGAACTTATTGGTTGTTTTTAGCAGGTATTTTTATACAAGGTATTGGTATGACTATTTTACAAACTGCAGCAAACCCGTACATAACAATTTTGGGTCCTATAGAAAGTGGTGCAAAAAGAATTGCAATTATGGGTATTGCAAACAAAACGGCAGGTGCTTTAGGATCTCTTATATTTGGTGCTTTGTTGCTATCTGGTATTGATAAAACAAAAGAAAAACTAGCAGGTGCTACTCTAGAAGAAAAAAATGTTTTGTTAGATACAATGGCAGATAGTGTATTTATACCTTACCTTATAATGGCAATTATATTATTTGTATTAGGTTTTTTAATTAGAAAAGCGCCATTGCCACAAGTAGAGGCTACAGAAAATAAAGATGTAAATAACCAAAGTACAACTAAAACAAGTATTTTTCAATTTCCAAATTTATGGTTAGGTGTAGTTGCTTTATTTGTATACGTTGGTGCAGAAGTTATTGCTGGTGATACTATTATAGCCTATGGTATTTCTTTGGGTTTTACAGGTGAAGAGGCAAAGTATTTTACAACTTATACACTTTTAGCAATGGTAGTAACATATGCTTTAGGTGTGTTTTTAATTCCAAACTATTTAAAACAAAAAACAGCCTTAATTGCAAGCGCTATCTTAGGAATTATTTTTAGTTTTTTTATAATAAACACTACAGGTTTTATATCTATTTTATTTGTTGCTGGTTTAGGTATTGCTAATGCATTGGTTTGGCCAGCCATTTGGCCTTTAACTTTAGAGGGTTTAGGTAAGTTTACAAAAACAGGATCTGCTCTTTTAATTATGGCAATTTCGGGTGGTGCATTAATACCTCCATTATATGGTAGGTTGGTAGATGCTAACAAACAAGAAATAATTGCAAATGGTACAGAAGAATTTACAGCTTTAGCACAAGCCTCTAACAGTAGTTATTGGATTTTAATACCCTGCTATTTCATAATTTTATACTTCGCAATTTGGGGGCATAAATTAAAAAAGTGGTAATTTTTTAAAAACCCTGAGCAATTTTTTCTAACTCAGGTAAATTTAAAATTTTAATTTCTTTACCTACAAATTCTATATATTTTTTCTTTTTTAAGTCAGATAATAACCTAATGGCAGATTCTGTAGCTGTACCAATAATATTGGCAATATCTTCTCTAGATAAACGTACATTTATAATACCATCATTATTTGTATCAAACTTTTCTTTTAAATTGATAAGGGTTTCTGCCAAGCGTTGTTTAACGGTTTTTTGAGCCATGTCTACAATAATATTATCGGCTTTTTTTAAGTTATTAGCCATATCTTTTAACACGCTCATAGAAAATTTAGGATTCTTTTCTAAATCTTCAATAATTTCTTCTTTAGGGATAAAACAAACTTCCATATCCTCTAAAGCAATAGCTTCTAAATTAGAAGCTTCTTGTGTTATTAAGCTTCTTTCTCCAAGAATATCTCCTTTTTTAATAAGATTTACAATCTGATTTCTACCATTTTCACTCATTTTAGAAACCTTACAAATACCATCTTTTATACAAAAGATGCCATTTATATGCTCTCCTTCACTAAAAAGTGGCTCTCCTTTTTTGATGGTTCTAGAAGTTTTACACGCAGATATTTTAACCAATTCTTCTCTAGACAAATGGGTTAAAGAATTAAATTTACGTACAATACATTGTTCACACTTACTCATAAGAATAAAATAAATATCCAACCAAATATATTCAAAAGATGATAAATATCATATAATAAACAAAACAATTCTTAGAATTTTGCAAAAGGCAAAAGAGTAAATATGAAATCTACACAATGTTATCACTGTGGCGATTCTTGTGATGACAAATACGTTAAGTTTGATGAAAAGCAATTCTGTTGTAATGGTTGTAAAACTGTTTATGAGATTTTTTCTGAGAACGATTTAACTTGTTATTACGATTTTCAAGAAAATCCAGGAGCAGTACCAACCGAAATTCAAGGAAAATATGATTTCTTGGAACAGGAAGAAATTGTTAAAAAATTATTAGATTTTTCTGATGCAAATACACAAATTGTAACACTTTATATACCACACATTCACTGTAGTTCTTGTATTTGGGTGTTAGAAAACCTACATAAATTAAAGCCAGAAATATCATCATCTCAAGTAGATTTTACCAAAAAACAAGTTCGAGTTACCTTTAATTTAGAGAACACTTCTTTAAAAGAAATAGTTTTATTGTTAAGTGCAATTGGTTATGAGCCCTATATAAGTTTAGAAGATTACGAAGGAGGAAAAAAAGCAGTAGACAGAAGTTTAATTTATAAATTAGGACTAGCAGGTTTTGCTTTTGGAAATGTAATGTTTTTGTCATTTCCAGAATATTTTGAAGTAGATGGTTTTTGGATAGAAAAATATAAAAATGTTTTTCGTTGGTTGATGTTTTTCTTTTCATTACCTGTTGTTTTTTATGCAGGTAAAGATTATTTTGTATCAGCTTTTAAAGGATTACGCTCTAAAATATTAAACATAGATGTACCTATTGCGTTGGGTATTTCTGTATTATTTATAAGAAGTACTGTAGAAATTATTTTCGACTTGGGTACTGGTTTTTTTGATAGTTTAACAGGTTTGGTTTTCTTTTTATTACTAGGAAAATTTTTTCAACAAAAAACTTATAATTTTTTATCATTTGAGCGCGATTATAAATCGTATTTCCCAATTGCAGTTACAAGAATTAGAAATTCAAAAGAAGAAAATGTACCAATTTACGATGTAGAAAAAGGAGACAGGTTATTAATCAGAAATGAAGAATTACTACCTGTAGATGGAATTTTAATCAACGGAAACGCAGCAATAGATTATAGTTTTGTTACAGGTGAAGCGGTACCTGTAGAAAAAAAATCTGGAGACAAACTTTTTGCGGGTGGTAAACAACTTTCTGGTGTTATAGAAATGGAAGTTTTAGCATCTGTATCTCAAAGCTATTTAACTCAATTATGGAGTAATGATGTATTTAATAAAGAAAACAAATCACCCTTTAAAACCATTACAGATACCATTAGTAAAAACTTTACAATAGCAGTTTTATCTATAGCTATTTTAGCAACAGTTTATTGGTTGTTTATCGATTCTAATAAGGCCTTAAATGTATTTACAGCTGTTTTAATTATTGCTTGTCCTTGTGCAATAGCATTGGCAGCACCTTTTACTCTTGGCAATATGTTGCGTATTTTTGGCAAACAAAAATTCTACCTTAAAAACGCCACAGTTGTAGAACAATTGGCAAAAATAGATACTGTAATTTTCGATAAAACAGGCACCTTAACAACCAATAAAGAAAGTAAAATCTTATACGAGGGTGAAGCCCTTAACCTAGTAGAAGAAAAATTTTTAAAAAGCACTTTACGAGCTTCAAACCATCCATTAAGTAGAACGCTTTATAACAAATTTCATAAAATAGAAACACAACCTATAACCAATTACAAAGAAGTGGTTGGTAAAGGTATAGAAGCCAATTTTGATACTACAAATTTAAAACTAGGGTCAGCGTCATTTGTAAATAATAATGATGAAAAATCAACTTTAGATACGGCTGTGCATATCACTTTTAATGATGTTTATAAAGGAAAATATATTTTTAAAAATGCCTATAGAAAAGGGGTTAAACAACTCTTCAATTCGCTTAATAAAAATTATAATCTTGCTGTAGTTTCTGGTGATAATGAGGGTGAAAAAGAGTATTTACAACACTTTTTGCCCTCTGGTACCGATTTGTTATTCAATCAAAAACCAGAGAACAAATTAGACGTGGTAGCTAATTTACAAAAGCAAGGTAAAAAAATAGCAATGATTGGCGATGGTTTAAACGATGCAGGTGCTTTAGCACAAAGTGACGTGGGTATTGCTTTATCAGAAAACATCAATGTGTTTTCTCCTGCTTGCGATGGTATTTTAGATGCATCAAAATTTTATAAAATAGCAACTTTTTTAAAAGCATCAAAAAAGGCTATAAAAATTATAAAATACTGTTTTATACTGTCTTTATGCTACAATGTTATTGGTTTGTATTTTGCTGTAACTGGTCAATTAATGCCTGTTATTGCGGCAATTTTAATGCCTTTAAGTTCTATAAGTATTGTTGTTTTTACAACCATTTCTACCAATTTATTAGGTACTAAAATTAAATAATTATGAGCATTCACATACAAGCAAAAAAAGGAGAAATAGCANAAACAGTTTTGTTACCTGGAGATCCAATGAGAGCAAAATGGATTGCAGATACTTTTTTAGAAAACCCAAAACAATATAATGATATAAGAGGAATGTTAGGTTTTACAGGATCGTATAAAGGCAATAAAATTTCAGTACAAGGAACAGGAATGGGAGTACCATCAACCTTAATTTATGCTACAGAACTCATTACAGAATATGGTGTAAAAAATTTAATTAGAGTTGGTTCTGCAGGCTCATATCAAAAAGATATAAAAATTAGAGACATTGTTTTGGCAATGACAGCCTCTACCAATTCTGGTTTAAATACCATCCGTTTTAACGGAGCAGATTTTGCGCCAGCAGCAAGTTTCCAGCTTTTTCAAAAAGCTGTAGCCACAGCATCACAAAAAAATATACCTATAAAAGCGGGTGGAATTTTAAGTTCTGATGAGTTTTATGCAGATGATTTTGATAGTTACAAAAAATGGGCAGAATATGGTGTTTTATGTGTAGAAATGGAAACTTCTGGTTTGTACACAGTTGCAGCAAAATACAATGTAAATGCACTATCTATTTTAACAATTTCAGATAGTTTGGTAACCAAAGAAAGAACCACAGCAGATGAAAGAGAACAAACCTTTAAAGAAATGATAGAAATTGCTTTAGAATTGGCATAGTTACCAGTTTAGGTGATTTTGTTAAAGAATGAAACAAAATTGTATCGAGAACACATGAAACAATCATTAATACAAAAATACAACATTCCAGGACCAAGATATACTAGTTATCCAACTGTACCTTATTGGAACAAAGCAGGAATTCAAAAACAAGATTGGATACAATCTTTTCAAAAATCGTTTAAAGAAAGTAACCAGTCTGAAGGGATAAGTGTATACATTCATTTACCATTTTGTGAGAGCTTATGTACTTTTTGTGCATGTCACAAACACATTACAAAACGTCATGAAGTAGAGGAGGAGTATATTGAAACCGTTTTAAAAGAGTGGAAATTATATATGGCTTTTTTACACGAAAAACCCATTATAAAAGAGTTGCATTTAGGAGGGGGTACACCTACTTTTTTTTCAAAAGAAAACTTACAATTTTTAATGAATGGTATTTTTTCTAGCGCAGAAAAACATCCAGAACACGAATTCAGTTTCGAAGGTCATCCAAATAATACTACCAAAGAGCAATTACAAACGTTGTTTGATTGTGGTTTTACACGAGTAAGTTTTGGTGTGCAAGATTATAATGAAAAAGTACAGAAAGCCATTCATCGAATTCAACCTTTTGAAGCAGTAGAACAAGTTACAAAATGGTCTAGAGAAATTGGATATACTTCTGTAAGTCACGATTTAATTTTTGGTTTACCATTTCAAACCAAAGAAAACGTAATTCATACCATCAACAAAACAAAAGAGCTACAGCCAGATAGAATTTCATTTTACAGTTATGCACATGTGCCTTGGGTAAAAGGCTTAGGTCAAAGAGGTTTTAACGAAAATGATTTGCGAAAAGACGAAGAAAAAAGAGCTTTGTATGAATTAGGAAAAGAACTTTTTGCAACCTTGGGTTATCAAGAAATTGGGATGGATCATTTTGCATTAAAAACAGATAGCTTGTATAAGGCAACCATCCATAAAACCATCCATAGAAATTTTATGGGATACACAGCCAGTAAAACCCAGTTAATGATTGGTTTAGGAATGTCTGCTATATCTGATTCTTGGTATGCATTTGCACAAAATGTAAAAACTGTAAAAGAGTACCAACAATTGGTAAATGCGGGCGAAATTCCAATTTTTAGAGGCCATTTATTAACTGAAGAAGATAGGGTTATCAGAAAACATATTTTAAATATCATGTGTCATTTTTCCACTTCTTGGGAAAAAGAGACTATGCAAATTAAAAATATAAAAAAGCATTTAGCATTATTAAAAGAAATGGAAAATGATGGTTTGGTTAAAATTGAAAAAAATAAAGTAATCATACCAGAAAAAGCAAGACCCTTTGTAAGAAATATTTGCATGGCATTTGATGTACATTTATTAGAAAACAAACCCAAAACACAATTATTTTCTATGACTATTTAGTAAAATTATTTGAATTTAAATAATTAACTGTGAGTGTTTTATGGTTTTACACAACAGCGCGTTCAGTAAATATGATAAATGTCATATTTTAAAATTAGTAACAAAGTTATTTTTGAACTATTAAATTATCAGGCAAGATATGAGCGTAATATACCTTCTACTAACACTAAGTATTTTAGTGGCAATAGTGTTTTTTATCGCATTTATTTATTCAGTAAAGAGAGGTCAGTATGATGATTCATACACGCCCTCTGTTCGTATGCTGTTTGATGATGAATTAGTGAAAGAATCAACAGAAAAATCAACTAAAGTTTAAATTATATTATATGGAAATGCAACAATTTTATTACGACAATAAGATCGTAAAAAAGTTTATCTACGCAACGCTACTTTGGGGTATAGTAGGTTTTACGGTCGGGTTAATGCTGGCTTTTATGTTTTTATTCCCAAACTATACAGAGGGAATTTCGTGGTTAAGTTTTGGTCGTTTAAGACCTTTGCATACAAATGCAGTAATTTTTGCCTTTGTAGGGAATGCCATTTTTGCGGGTGTTTATTATTCGCTACAGCGTTTATTAAAAACCAGAATGGCCAGTAATTTTTTAAGTAACTTTAATTTTTGGGGATGGCAATTAATTATTGTTGCAGCAGCTATTACACTTCCTTTAGGGTATTCAACTTCTAAAGAGTATGCAGAATTAGAGTGGCCTATAGATATAGCCATTGCTTTAGTTTGGGTAGCTTTTGGTGTAAACATGATTTGGACCATCTTAAAAAGAAGACAACGTCACTTATATGTGGCTATTTGGTTTTATTTAGCAACATTTGTAACAGTTGCAGTTTTACATATTTTTAATAGTTTAGAGTTACCAGTTACTGCCTTAAAATCTTATTCTGTTTACGCAGGTGTGCAAGATGCACTCGTACAATGGTGGTATGGCCATAATGCAGTTGCATTTTTCTTAACAACACCATTTTTAGGATTAATGTATTATTTTGTTCCTAAGGCAGCTAACAGGCCTGTGTATTCTTATAGACTTTCTATTGTACACTTTTGGTCTTTAATCTTTATATATATTTGGGCAGGACCACACCATTTATTGTATTCTGCTTTACCAGATTGGGCACAAAATTTAGGTGTAGCATTTTCTGTAATGTTAATTGCGCCATCTTGGGGAGGTATGATTAATGGTTTATTAACCTTAAGAGGTGCTTGGGATAAAGTGCGTACAGACCCAGTTTTAAAATTTATGGTGGTGGCAATTACAGGTTATGGTATGGCAACTTTTGAAGGACCCATGTTATCATTAAAAAATGTAAATGCAATTGCACACTTTTCTGACTGGATTATTGCACACGTTCACGTTGGTGCCTTAGCATGGAATGGTTTCTTAGCATTTGGGATGTTATACTGGATGATACCAAAATTGTTTAAAACAAAATTATATTCTTCAGGTTTAGCAAACGTACACTTTTGGGTAGGTACTTTAGGAATCATATTATACGCATTACCAATGTATGTAGCTGGTTTTGTACAAGCTTCTATGTGGAAACAATTTAATCCAGATGGTACTTTAACATATGGTAACTTTTTAGAAACCGTAAACGAAATTATACCCATGTATTGGATGCGTGCCATTGGTGGTAGTATGTATATTTTAGGTGCGCTTATTATGTCGTACAATGTGGTAAGAACAGTTAGATCTGGTAGTGCTGTGAAAGATGAGTTAGCAGAAGCACCAGCTTTAAAGAAAGTATCTAAACACAGAACAAAAGGAGAAGGATATCATACTTGGTTAGAAAGAAAACCTATAAAATTAACCATTTATGCAACAATTGCTATTTTAATTGGTGGAGCTGTACAGATTATACCAACATTGTTAGTAAAATCGAACATTCCAACCATTAGTAGTGTAAAACCATATACACCTTTAGAATTAGAAGGTAGAGATTTATATATAAGAGAAGGTTGTGTGGGGTGTCACTCTCAAATGATTAGACCTTTTAGAAGTGAAGTAGAACGTTATGGAGAATACTCTAAAGCAGGAGAGTTCGTGTATGATCATCCATTTTTATGGGGAAGTAAACGTACAGGGCCAGATTTGCATAGGGTAGGTCAGAAATATAATGATAGCTGGCACTTAAACCACATGTACGATCCACAAAGTACATCTCCAGGGTCTATTATGCCATCATACAAATGGTTAATAATAAATGAGCTTGATAAATCTGCAACAGAAGATAAAATGAAAGCAATGGTAACTTTAGGAGTGCCATATACAGATGAAGAAATTACAAATGCACAAGCACATATGTTAGCTCAAGGAGCTCAGATTCAAGAAAACCTATATGCAGATCCAGATTTTGCAAAAAACTACGATGCAGATAGAAAATATGCACAAGAAAATGGAGAGGATTTTATAGAAATGAAAAACAGAGAAATAGTTGCCTTAATAGCATATATACAACGTTTAGGTACAGATATTAAAGTAAAAAAAGAACAACAAATCTCTAAAAAATAGAAAATATGTTTAAATTTTTAAAAGGACATTTAGAGAGTATTACAGGAATAGAAATTTATCCAATGATATCTCTCATTATATTTTTCACTTTTTTTGTAGCCCTATTTTGGTGGGTGTTTACAGCAAAAAAAGACTATATAAATAAGGTAAGTAAAATACCATTAGATTAATATTAAAGCTAAAAAAATGAAAAGATCTTTTCAATCTACAATATATGTAGTTTTTGTAATTGTTACGTTTATAGCACTTGCAAAATCGTTTATGGTGTACGAAAACCCATTTAATATTTATGAAAACCCGCTAGTTTGGTTAGCTTTAATAGGTTTTGTTTTAGTGCTAGTTCTAAAAGAAGCTGTAAATGTATTGGCAATTAAAAGAGCTACAGATTTACAAAACGAAAAAGAAGGTATTTTACCTGAAGAACCCAATCTTTGGATTAAAAAAATATTGCTAAAATGGACGAAAGCTAAGGCAATAGATCAAGAAGAAGATATTGTTTTAGATCATAATTACGATGGTATAAAAGAATTAGATAACTCTTTACCACCTTGGTGGGTATACATGTTTTATGCAACTATTTTGTTTGGTGTCATATACTTGGTAAGGTTTCATGTGTTAGATGGAGACAATCAAACTATGGAGTATAACAAAGCTGTTGCAGAAGCAAAAGCTGCTTTAAAAGAATACAAAAAATCGGCACCAGTAGATTTAATTACGCCAGAAAACGTAACCCTTTTAACAGATGCTAGCGATTTATCAAGAGGTAAAGCTGTTTTTAACTTAAACTGTGCATCTTGTCACTTAAAAGACGGGGGAGGTCAAATAGGCCCCAACTTAACAGACGAATATTGGATTCTAGGAGGAGGTATCAAAAACGTTTTTAACACGGTTTATAATGGAGGTAGAGATGGTAAAGGTATGATTGCGTGGAATAAAACCTTAAAAGCCGCAGATATTGCAAAAGTATCAAGTTATGTACTTTCTTTACAAGGCACAACACCTGCACAAGCAAAAGCTCCACAAGGAGAAAAGTGGGAGCAAGAATAAACTTTTATTAAATTAAAAAATAAGTATTTATATGGAAACACCCGAGAATGAAGTTTTTAGAGATAGTATTGCTACTGTTGATTCCGAAGGAAAGCGTTCTTGGGTTTTCCCTAAAAAACCAAGTGGTAGATTTTATAAATATAGAAGCTATGTAAGTTATTTTTTATTAGCTTTTTTATTAGCTGCCCCTTTTATAAAAATTAACGGAAATCAATTTTTATTATTTAACGTTTTAGAACGTAAGTTTAATATTTTTGGATTTCCTTTTTGGCCACAAGACTTTCATTTATTAGTAATTTCAATGATTACAGGTGTTGTGTTTGTAATCTTATTTACTGTTGTTTTTGGAAGAATTTTTTGCGGATGGATTTGCCCACAAACTATCTTTTTAGAAATGGTTTTTCGTAAAATAGAATATTGGATAGATGGTGATAGAGGAAAACAAATTCGATTAGACAAGCAACCTTGGAATGCAGAGAAAATTAGAAAAAGACTTTTAAAATGGTTTATTTTCTTTATCATTTCGTTTATCATTGCCAATGTTTTTTTAGCTTATTTAATTGGCGGAGATAAATTAATTAGTTACATCACTGGCAATCCTTTAGATAATATAAGTACACTTATTGCTTTACTAATATTTACTTCAGTTTTCTATTTTGTATTTGCTTGGTTTAGAGAGCAAGTATGTATTATTGCTTGTCCTTATGGTAGGTTACAAGGAGTTTTATTAGATAACAAAACCATTAATGTTGCCTACGACCACAAACGTGGAGAAAGAGAAAAAGGCAGATCTAAATTTAAGAAAAATGAAGATAGAGAAGCCTTAGGCAAAGGAGATTGTATAGATTGTAAACAATGTGTAGTAGTTTGTCCAACAGGTATAGATATTAGAAATGGTACACAATTAGAGTGTGTAAATTGTACAGCTTGTATAGATGAATGCGATCATATTATGGAAAGTGTTGGTCTGCCAAAAGGCCTAATACGTTATGCCAGCGAAGATAATATCGCCAAGAAAAAACCTTTTCAATTTACTGNCAGAATGAAAGGTTATTCTGCTGTNTTGTTCATTTTAACAGGNATTNTAATAGGAATGCTNTTTTTAAGAAACGATGTAGAAGCAACCATTTTAAGATTGCCAGGGCAATTATATCAACATAAAGAAAACAANATTATAAGTAATGTTTATACTTATAAAGTAATTAATAAAACATCTAAANATATNAAAGATATTAGCTATAAAATATTATCTCATAAAGGTAAAATTGAGTTGGTGTCTCACTCTAATTTTATGGTGCCAAAAAGAGGTTTAGCAGAAGGTACTTTATTTATAGAAATTAATGCGTCTGCCTTAAAAGGCGATAAAGATAAACTTGAAATAGGGGTATTTAGTGGCGATAAATTAATAGAAACTACCAGTACAAATTTTTTAGGACCAAGAAGTTACAAGTAATAAGATTAAAGTTTGAAAATTGAAGTTAGAAGTTAATTTTAATACCATTTCTAAGAAAAGAGAAGTTTTACATAAGAAATTATAATTATGAAATTAAATTGGGGAACAGGCATCGTACTGGCAATTGTAGCTTTTATTGGTTTTATCATGTATTTTGTTATTACAATGAGTACAGATACTGCTTATAGTCATGATTTGGTTACCGAAAAATACTACCAAAAAGAGTTAGGTTTTCAAGATGAAATAGATGCAGAACAAAACGCTTCTAATTTAAATGAAAAAATAAAAGTAGAAAGAGTAGTAAACGATTTAAAAATAACGTTTCCAAACAACTTTACCCCTAATATGATTCGAGGAAAAGTGTTCCTATATAGACCATCTAATAAACAATTAGATTTTGAAATACCTATTTCAATTTCTAAACCATATTTGCTCGTGCCTGAGAAACGTTTACTAGATGGTCGCTGGAACATTAATATAGTTTTTAAATATAACAATAAAAATTACTTGGTAAAAAAAGAAATTAACTATTAATGTTTCTATCTGCAATTATATTTGGTTTATTAGGTAGTTTCCACTGCGTGGGAATGTGTGGTCCTATAGCCTTTATGTTGCCAATTGATAGAACCAATAAAGTAAAAGGTTTTTTTCAAATTTTAAGCTATCATTTGGGTAGGTTATTTACCTACAGTTTAATAGGGTTGTTATTTGGTTTATTAGGTAAAAGTTTTTATCTCTTTGGGTTTCAGCAACAAATATCTATTGTGGTTGGTGTTTTAATGATTTTATTTATTCTTTTTCCAAAAATATTCAAAAAAGTAAATATTTCTAAAACTATTAGTAATGTTATCTTTAAAGTAAAAAACACATTAGGTAAAGAACTAAAAAATAAAAGAAACAATACTTTTTTTACCATTGGCTTTTTAAACGGATTTTTGCCTTGTGGCTTGGTTTATATGGCTATTTTTGGTGCTTTAGCAACTACCAATTCTTTTTCTGGAAGTTTTTACATGTTTCTTTTTGGTTTGGGCACCATACCTTTAATGACTTCTGTTGTGTATTTAGGTAATTTTACCAAAGGTACTTTTAGAAAAAAAATACAACAAGCAATACCCGTTTTTGTGGTTTGTATTGGCGTACTTTTTATTTTAAGAGGTTTAGGTTTGGGCATACCTTATATTTCTCCAACACCAGTTTTAGACCTTGTTTCTAATTCAGCCACTTGCCATTAATTACTTTTTGTAGTAAATTAAAATAAAAAATGTATTTTTAGTAATGTAACTATGTTAAAAGTATGCTCTAAAAAGTATTCTTATCAAGAAATATAATATATTTGATTTCTTATAAATAATAAAGCTTTAATGAAGTTAATTTACATTAGAATTTGCCTTTTAAGTATTGTTTTTTTCTCTATAAATAGTCGAGCACAAGAAACTTTACCTATTTATACCGATTATTTATCAGATAATATTTTTTTAATACATCCAGCTGCTGCAGGTATTGGTAATTCTAGTAAGTTAAGGCTTACAGCAAGACAACAATGGATTGGTGTACCCAATGCACCAGCTTTACAAACCATAAGTTTTCATACAAAATTTGGCGAAGAATCTAATGCAGGTTATGGCTTGGTGTTGTTTAATGATAAAAATGGTTTTCACTCTCAACAAGGTGTTCAAGGTACTTATGCTTACCATTTACCAATGAGTAATGGTCGTTTTTTTGAACAACTTTCTTTTGGTTTGTCATTTACTTTTGTTCAAAATCAATCAGACCAAAGAACCTTTAACGGAGACCCAACTGTTGCAGCCATAGTAGAAAGTACCAGCTATTACAATGCAGATTTTAGTGTAGCATATCACAAAGGTGGTTTGTCTTCTTATTTTACTGTTAAAAACCTTTTTTTAACAGCAAAAAATAATCTAAATGTACAAGAACCTCTAGATTTAAGGAATTATATTTTATCTGCCGGATACTATTTTGGTAAAGAAAATTATGTTCAGTTAGAACCCTCTGTAATGTTACAATTTAGAGAAGGTACTGGAGAAAAATTGGCAGATATCAATTTAAAAGTTTACAAAACATTGTCTAAAACACAACTTTGGGCAGCGTTATCTTATAGAAGAAACTTTGATGCGAATAGCATAGACAATGCTTCTTATTTTTCACCAATAGTGGGTGTAAACTTTAAAAAATTTATGTTTTCTTATACCTATACAAAACAGTTGAACGAAATTCTTTATGCTGATTCAGGCTTTCATCAAATCTCTTTGGGCATTAATCTTTGGACAAGAGAACCTAGAGCAGAAGCATGTCCTAATATAAATACGATGTTCGGTAGTTTTTAAAAAGTAGTTTCAATAACTTTTACTTGCTTTTTATTGTTTGCGTTTAAAACTAATTTTTTTAGTGTGTTTTTATCCATATTTATATAAAAAACATGTTTGGGTGTTTCTTTCTGTAACTGTAACAACTCGTTCTTTTTTAAGATAGCTTTTGTTTGTTTTGCAACAGCCTCACCAGAATCTATAATTTTAATAGTATCCCCTACAATTTTTCTAATTTGTGGTATTAAATAAGGGTAATGTGTGCAGCCTAAAACTAAAGCATCTATATTTTCTTCGATCATTGGCTGTAAATAATATTGCAATAAAGCAGTTGTTTCTTTAGAATTAAATTCGCCTTTTTCTATTAGCTCTACAAGCCCTTTTCCGATAGTTTCTTTAATTTTAATATGAGTTCTAAAAGTACTAGACGTTTTTTCGAATAAAGCACTATTTAAGGTGCCTTTGGTAGCTAAAATACCAATGGTGTTTGTTTTAGTTGTTAAAGCAGCAGGTTTTATAGCAGGTTCTATGCCAATAAAAGGTACATTGTAGGTGTTTCTTAAATATTCAATGGCATTTGTAGTTGCTGTATTGCATGCTACTACTATAAGTTTGCAGTTTTGTTTTAGTAAAAATTCTGTATTTTTTATACAAAATGCTAAAATGTCTTCCTTAGATTTTTCGCCATAAGGTGCATTTTTACTATCAGAAAGATAGATCGTGTTTTCATGTGGAAGTAGAGCAATTACTTCTTTCCAAATAGAAGTACCACCTACACCAGAATCAAAAAAACCAATTGGGTTACTCATTGTCTTGTAAAAATAAAAAAAACCTGCTTTTAAAAGCAGGTTTTTTTCAAATTATAGTCTAATTTATTTTTGTTGTTGAGGTTTTGGCTTATCTTTTAATAAACCTAACTTTGCTTTTACAGCATCATATAGATCTACCCCCTTCTTAACAATTAAAGATTTTTCATCAAAAACATATAAAATACCTTTATCTGCTGCAGTATCTTGAATAGCTTTTTCTGCTTTTTTAACAATTGGCTCTAAACCTTCGTTTTGTTTACCTTGCATTTCTTGGTAAGCAGCTTGTTGCGCTTGGTCTAACTTAACCTTATCTAACTGAACTTCTTCTGCTCTTTTTTTATTCGTTTCTTCGGTTTGTGTAGCTTGTTCTGCTGTATATTTTTGGTATTTTGCTTCTAATTTTTTCTTCATACCCTCAATTTCTCCTTGGTATGTTTTACCAATTTTTTCTAAGTTGGCAGTTAACGCTCTTGTTTCTGGCATATTGTCTATTACTCTTTGGTAATTAATATGACCTATTTTTTGTGCATTTGACATACCCGCAAATCCTAAAGTAAATACAGCAATTAATAGTAACGTTCTAAAATTTTTCATTCTTGTTTTAATTTAATTATTATTTTCTTTTTGTTCCTGTTCTTTCTTCTGTTCTTCTTTTTTCTTTTTTAAAGCTTCTTTCTTTTTTCTAAGTAGCTCTCTTTTTTCTTCTCTTTTTCTTATCAGTTCTTTTCTTCTTTCCTCTAATGCTTTTTTTCTTTCTTCTAATGCTTTCTTTTTTTTAGCTCTTATTAACTCTTGCTTAGCAACTGCTGTTTCTTTTATTGAAATAACTTTTTTTTGTTTTTCTGTTAGCTTTTTTGGTGCATTTTTTTCTTTTTTCTTAGCTTTTTTTTCGTCTATTAATCTAGTTCTATTTATGTTTGATAAAACGAGTTCGCTAATATCGTATTTTTTATTGGAATATAGCATGACTAAGTCACTAGATTTATCAAAAACAAAATCGTATTTTTTTCTTGATGCGATACTTTGTATGGCATTGTAAACTTGATCTTGTATTGGTTTAACCAGTTGTTTTCTGAACGTAAACATATCACCTCTTGGGCCAAAATATAAAGACTCTAATCTTCTTAATTCTTCTTGCTTTAAAGCAATTTCTTCTTCTTTTTCTTCAATTAAATCTCTAGTAAGAATTGCTTTTTCATTGGCAAGATCTGTTTTTAAAACCTCGATATATCTTGCTTCTTTATCTAATTGTTTTCTCCACTTTACTACTTTTTCATTTAACGTATTTTGAGCTTCTAAATATTCTGGTACATTTTCTAAAATATACTCCATATCTATGTAGGCAATTATTTGATTTCTTTGAGACCAAGAAATACTAACAGTAAGTAAAAGAACGATTGATAAAAAAATATTTTTCATTTGTATAGTATTTATAAAAAACCGTGCCAAAAAAACACTTAACATTGCAAATGTACAGTTTTCTTAGAATTGTCTTCCGATTATAAAATGTGTTTGCCAACCAGATTTTTCTATTTGTCCTGGTAATGGATCGAAGCCGTGTGCAAAATCGATTCCTAACAATCCAAACGCAGGCATAAATATTCTAACTCCTAAACCAGCAGAACGTTTTACATTAAACGGATTAAATGTGTCAAAATTGTCATACGAGTTCCCTGCCTCTAAAAAACCTAAGGTATAAATTGATGCAGATGGAGAATCTGTAATAGAATATCTAAGTTCTAATTGAAATTTATTGTAAATAGTACCCCCTGCAATAGACGATAATCTGTTGTTTTCATATCCTCTTAAACCTACAACTTCTCTACCATCTAATTGAAAAACAGCAATACCATCTCCACCAACAAAATAACGTTCAAAAGGTGTTTGTCCTAAATCATTATTATAAAAACCTAAGTAACCAAACTCAGTATTGGTCATTAATACCAATTTATCTGTAAATGAAGTATACCACTTACCTTTAAAGTTTAATTTGTAATATTCTAACCACTTAAACTTGTCTGCTAGAAAGTCGTTTTCTTCTTCTGCTGTTAAATCATCTGGTTGATTATAATCTTTATTAGTAAACAAAGAATAAGGCAATGTTGCTTTTACTCCAATAGTAAACTCAGAACCATAAGTTGGAAAAATTAAACTTGGTCCTGCAGAGTTTCTTGTTAAATTTAAATTGTAAGAAAGATTGTTTAAAGTACCATTATTTAAAATGTTATCTCCCACTCTAAAACCATAATTTTTTAGCTGAAAGCTTTGGTAAGAAACGGTTTGTGATAATTGAAAGTAATCATCAGGCCATTTTAAACGTTGTCCTAAACCAATTGATGCACCAGTGATACCTAATTTTCTATCCTTATCAACATCAAAAGTTTGTGGGTTAATTTGAAATTGATTGGATTGATACACAGAAAATGATAATGATTTAGGTGTTTTACCGCCAAACCAAGGTTCTGTAAAAGAGAAACTATAAGTACTAAAGGTTCTACTTGTTTGTAATCTTAACGAAAGTTTTTGTCCATCTCCCATTGGTAATGGTTTGTAAGCTTCTTTATTAAAAATATTTCCGATAGAAAAGTTATTAAAAGATAATCCTAAAGTACCAATAAAAGAGCCACCACCATAACCACCTTGTAATTCTATTTGGCTACCTCCTTTTTCTATAACACTAAAATTAATGTCTGTAGTTTTATTTTGATAGTCTGGTACTACATCTGGGGTTACATTTTGATCGAAAAACCCTAACTGACCAATTTCTCTAATAGATCTAATAATGGCTTTTCTACTAAATAAATCTCCTGGTTTTACACGTAATTCTCTAAAAATTACATGATCGTTTGTTTTGTCATTTCCAGAAACAGTTACTCTTTTTATTCGAGCTTTCTCGTCTTCTCTAATTCTTATCTCTACAGTAATGGAGTCGTTTTCTACTTTGGTTTCTACAGCATTTACTTGCGAGAATAAAAAACCATTATCTTGGTATGTTGTAGAAATATCTACAGAAGTAGGAGTGTTATCTCCTTTTACACGCTCTTTTAAAACAGCACCATTGTACACATCTCCTTTGTCAATTCTTAATATAGACATTAGTTGTTCGTCTGTATATTCTTTATTACCAACAAATAAAATTTCTGCAAATCGATACTGTCTTCCTTCTTCTAGTTCTATGTTGATATCTATGGTATTATCCTCGTTCCAAGAAATACCTTCTTTTAAAATACGCGCATCTCTGTAACCCAGTCTACTATATTTATCTAAAATACTTTCTAAGTCTTCTTGATAATCTTCTTCGATGTATTTAGATCCTTTCCAAAACCTACCCAAAAACTTCTCTTTGGTGTTTTTCATGGTTTTTCTAAGTTTACTGTCAGATATTGCTTTATTACCTGTAATATTGATGTTTTTAATTTTAATTTTTTTGCCTTTATCAATAAAAACAGATATGTTTACTACATTAATGTCTGTAGTATCTTTTGTAACATCTAAAGAGGCTTTTGTTTTTAAATATCCTTTGTCTGTATATTTTTTAGTGAAGTAATTTTTAGTGGTAACCAATAAATTATCTGTTACCATTTTACCCAATGTAAGTTCTGTTTCTTTTATAAGTTCTTTAGCTTTAGATTTTTTAATTCCGTTAATTTTAACTTGATTTAACTGTGGTAACTCTTGTACATCTAATTGTAAATAAATAGTGTTGCCATCTAATCTTGCTAGATAAACATCAACATCGCTAAACTGTTTACTTTCATAAAGCTTTTTAATGGCACTTGTAAGTTTGTCACCTGGCAGTTTTATGGTTTGTCCATAACGCAAACCTGTAAAAACACGAACAGTTTCTTCGCTAAATTTTTTAAGTCCTGTTACGGTTATTCCTCCTAAAATATATTCTTTTCCTCTTTCGAAAGAAATATTTTTCTTTGAGATTGTATCTTTCTTAACTTGAGCATGAATGCTATTTTTAGAAAGTAATGCAATAAATAATATTGCTGCAGATAGTAATTTCATAAAAAATTTAATCTGTAATTTGTTCGCTTGTTTTTCCAAATCTTCGTTCTCTATTCTGATAATCAATGATTGCATCGTAAAAATGCTCTTTTCTAAAGTCTGGCCAAAGGATATCTGTAAAATATAATTCGGCATAGGCCATTTGCCAAAGTAAGAAATTACTAATGCGATATTCACCACTTGTTCTTATCATTAAATCGACATTGGGCAAATTAAATGTATATAAATGGTTATTTATAGTTTTTTCTGTAATTTCTTTTTCTGAAAGTTCTTTATTAACAACTTTTTTAGATATGTTTTTGATTGCGTTAACAATTTCTTCTCTAGAACCGTAGCTTAATGCAAATGTTAAGGTAATTTTTGTGTTATTTTTAGTTTCAAATATGACATCATTTAAAACTTTTTGTGCTTTTTTAGGTAAGTTTTCTGTGCACCCAATAGCATTTACTTTAACACCATTTTTAATAAAGTCTGCTAATTCTTTTTTTAATGAGTTAATTAATAAGCTCATTAAGGCGTCTACCTCTAATTTTGGTCTTTTCCAGTTTTCTGTAGAAAAAGCATATAAGGTAATTGCTTTTACATTTATTAAAGATGCTGCTTCCACAGATTCTCTTACAGCAGTTAGGGCGTTTTTGTGACCAAAAATTCTATTCATTCCTTTACTTTTTGCCCAACGCCCATTACCATCCATAATAATGGCAACGTGTTTTGGCACTCTTTGTAAATTAATAAGTAGTTTTTTATCCATATTATTTTATAAACCCTTTTTATAACAAGGAGGTCTACCAAATGTATATATTAAAGAAAAACCAGTAAAAACATACCAGTCATTTCCTGTTCCTTCAAAATTAAATATTTTATAGGTATAATAGTCTATATCGTCTTCAAAATCGTCTTCAAATGTATATCTAAATGTTGTTTGCAAAGAAAAGGCAAATTTACCAAACAATCTAGATTTAAAACCGACTCCAAAAGGAATTGTATAAGAAGTTTTATTTGTAAAACT
>P_2C_Liq_1_UnCtyDRAFT_1000301_pt1 | contig 21542 bp, 22 predicted proteins | sample Pon2CUnioCityCA_2_FD_10234 | JGI IMG/M metagenome (IMG submission 10234) | reverse complement strand
CTAGGTTGCGTTGAATCTAAAAATCTACGAACCATTGAAAATTCAGCACCGTCGTTTTGATCATTTAAATAGTTTGCTCTATTCATTGTTAAATAGAATGTACCTATCGCATCTTCAATCGGTAGTGTATTTTCTCTACCCCATTCCCATGAGCTACCCACCTTATTCCAATTATAATTATATTCGTTCCATTTTAGCTTTTTACTGGCAAATTGAGTTAATCCATATACTTCTACGTTTTTGTTTTTAACCTCAATTAAATCCTTTTTAGTTTTAGTACTTCTAACATTATATAAATCATATAAGTTGGTATCGACTGTATATGTTCCAGCGTAAGGCAAAACTAATGGAAATACGTTATATTCATCAATTGGGCCTCTAAACGTTTTAAAATAGTTTCTAGGACCTCTTAGTACCCATTCTATTTCATATACACTTCTATGCCACCAATTATCCCATTCTAAATGGTCATTGCCAGTATCTTCTGCGTCCATCCATGTAAATTCAGCATCATTCCAAGTATCGTGTAAGTCTGTTAATTCTAACACAATTGGAGCTCCAATCGGTATACCATCTATTACATTGAATGTATCTAATGATTGATTATAATATGTAGTATAAAAATCTTTAATAGATGTAGATATTTCATCTCGATCACTTAAATCATTAAAATCTTGATTAGCGCCAGTTAATCTATAATCTACTTTACGTAGGTCTTCAATAAAAATATTTCTATTGGCAGGCGTTAATTCAAAATCAAATTCTATACCAGCTTGTTGGTTTTTAATACCATGTTGGTTGTTCCAAACATTAAGATTAAACTGTGAAAAATAATCACCTTCACCGGTAATATCTACGATTTTGGCTTGTAGTGGTAAATACTCTCTTTGTAATTTATTCTTTAGACCATATAGCTTAATTAAAACCTCATCTGGTGAAAAATCTAAAGTTTCTTCAACTCTTGGAATATCCCATTCATCATATTCGCCAGTCGGCTCATTAATACGATATACTAATGAAAAACGTGAAGTTTTCTTTTGATTGCTATTTGGCAACTCTTTGCTTTTACCTTTGTCAGCTAAAAACCCAATTACGTCTTGATTAGGTACTGCAATTGCCATTAACTTTCCAAAGTTTTCAGATTGCTCATTAATATTTAACCAATACTCTTTTAGTGTGATTTTATCGTAACCATAAAAATCAATTGCATGTAATAGAGCCTTATAAGTACCTATAAAGGGCTTAATTTGAGAAGCCTGTAGCAATAACTCTTTACGTTTTTGGTTTAAAATGGTGTAATCTGGAGAACCCTCTTGAATATCTGAATCTTTAAAAATATAAAAATCCATAGTATCTAGATTCATGCCAATGTTTGTTAATAGCGTTCTTAGTCTTTCATCTTCTCCTTCAACTTCGCCATAAACTCTAATAGCTGCAATCTTATTGCCTCTAACTCCACTTATATTTTCATATATGTTTAAAGTTCTAATGTGTAACCCTTCAGTCTCAGAGTTTAAAGTTACTTTTGAAATTATTGGTAAAGCCTTTAAGTTTGAATTTACTATTTTAAATCCATTTGAAATAGAAGATGAATTAGTAGAATTTAATAAAACTTCAGATTGTGTTTTATCCTGTTGAACATATAAGTCTCCATTTTCTAGAGATGCACTGTATAAATAAATATCTTCACTTTCACCATAGTTTAACTCAAATTCAAATTCAAATTTAACTTCACCTATAGATTCAGCAATCGGTTTAACATATTGTACTTCGCCCAGAGAACCTCTAACCTCTTCTAATATATGAAGAGTAAGAGTTTCATATAAACCAGTAGAAACTAGTGGTAAATAAACCGTTCCCTCCCAAATACCATTAATTTGTTGTAGGTTTAATTCATTTGAATCACTATCGTAAAATCTTAATTTATTATATGCCATTATCTAACTCTACTGTCGTCTTTTTTAACCGTATAAGATTTATATGCTTTTAAAGTCCCTACAACATCTACTAAATCTGCTAATGTTTGTTGTATCATAATCACAAAATCATTCATGTAATTATTTCTAGTAATATATGATGATATTGAATTAGTTAATATATTTTCTCTATATACATTTCCCAGATTTTTTCTACTATCAACTGCACTTTTACGTACACTATAGTTTCTTTTTTTTCTAGACTTAAATAAATTAGTTGATAACATTATAGAGCTCTTCTATTTTTTGCTTGAATTTGAGTAAAGATTGTGTTTTTAATTGCTGGTTCTTCAAAATAAATTGAAAGTGCTGCCATTTCACCTAGCTTTACGTCATCTAATACTTCAACACCATCTCTATCTTGCCAACCTCCTCTAAATAATGCAACCTCTTCTTTTTCTAATATAATATCTCCAAAAGAATCTAAATTGATTACGTTTTCAGGCAGTGCTTCTCCAGGTTCAAAGTTAACTTTATTTTCTTTAACTGTTCTTTTAAAGAATACGTATTTTTGTTTACCGTTGCCAATATCTTCCAATACTGGAGTTGAAGGAGTTACAGTTACTGTTCTATTAATATAGTATCCTAATCTACGTGCATCTTCTTCAGCCTTTGAACTAAATTTAACATTTACTGAATCAATACCTTCTATACCTTCTAATAAAGCAATAATATCAGATGCAGGTAAACGATCTCTTCTGGTAATGTTAATTAAATAGTTTGAAACCTTTGCTCTAATCTCATTATATAAACTAGCCTTTTCATATCCTTCAAAATATCTAACTTTAATGTCCATTTTAAAATATTGTACACTCGGTTCAATTATTTTAACCTCAGTTGTTACCATCTGCTGCCCTGATTTTTCGAGTAATTCTAAAATACCATTCTTTTCATCACTAGAGAAAAAGAATTCATTTAAATCTAAATTAAAATAATCTTTATTCTTAGTTAATTTTCTTTTAGTGTCAGGTAACATAAACAAATAAATAACGTTGTCGTCATCTAAATATCCATCGGCAGTTGTATTATATGCATCTAAATATGAAAACATTCCATATCGAGATAAAAAATGTTCATAATTATCAGGAGTTGCCAGTACGAACGAATGTGATTGTAATGGTGCAATTAACTTAGTTAGTTCAATATTTTCAGCATCTGCTCCCATTCGAGGCGCAACTGTAAAGGAAGCCTCTAATACTTCATTTAAATCATAAACATTAGCCAGTGAATCCGATCCTTCACTTTCAAAACGAAATGTTAAGTCTTTAGACCCGCTTAAATTACCATTAGCTCCATCTGTTAAAATATATTGCACCTGAATTGTAGCACCTTCAATTGGAATCATTCCAAATGAACCATTACCAAAATAAATATCTAATCCACCCGTGATTCCTGTTTTAACTAAATATCCCTTAGTGTCTTGTTTCATATCATATAATGAATCATATTTGGTCCATAATTCACTATTAACACTTACCCTAACTTGATGATGATCTGTAATTTTTCTAGTAATAATATTAAATGACTGTAACTTTTCACCAGTCCCAGTCACAGTTTGAGATTCTATTTCTCCTTGAATTACAGGAATATAAATATATTCAGCATTACTTTTATCAATTCTAAACTGGTCATTATTAGTTCTTAAGATATAAGTTAAATTATTTGAGGTAGATCTAATTATAGTATTCGCTGGAATATTTAATGCATCTCCTGCAATTTCAGTAGAACTAGTAACATTTAACCTAACTTTAATTTCTCCTTGGGCACTTGCACCTCTAAATGCATCATGACCTGCTAGTCTTGAAAGACCGTATATTGATTCAGGCTGTTGTGCAGTTAAAATATTTTGCTCAACGGTTGCATCTTCCACATAAAACAGGATTAACTTAGAAATATCATTTAGTACTTCTAAGATTTGAGAAAAGGGTGATGCGGTTGTAAATAATTCGCCAGTTCTACCGTATAAACGAGAAATATAAGTACGAGTATCATTAATCATTTCATTCGCCTTAACTCTCGCTGTCGATAAAAATTTAAAGTCTGCCATTAGCTTGTTAAATATTTTAAATAAAGATACCTAGTTTAATTCTAGCATCTATTGTAATGTCTAAAAACATTACACTTCTTTCAGTTTGTTCTGTAAAATCAACTTCAACTTGCACATTATATTTACCCGCAAGTGGAATGTATGATCTTATTTGTTCATTAACTATATTTTTAATTTGATAATTATTATATTGAAATTCATATACATAATCTTCCAAGTTTGCACCAAATTCAGGGCTTCCCAGTACATCTCCTCTACGAGTAAATAGAATAGTTTCAATCTGAGTTATTAGTTGAGCAATTTCATCATCCTGTTGTATCTTATCAGATTGATATTTAGGGTCTCCTATATTCTTTACATAAAATTCCATATAGTTATATATTCTTTTAAGTATGCATCATCCAATCGGTACCTTCATCCGATTTAATTTCTTCAATTACCTGTTCTAGTTCAGTTTCACCTAGGCCTTGAATTAAGTCTGGATTAACTTGAATATTACCAGGCAGTGTAAATCCAAAAATACCTAGCTTTTGACCTAGTGAAATTTTAATCTTTGCTGCGCAGTATCTGAAAAAGGCTTCATCTTCAAATAGAGCACACTCTGGAATAGTTTCATATACCTCACAGATTACATCTTTCTTTGGTGTCTCACCCATAAACTTTAATTCATGCGTTAGTTGATTATAGTGAAAACTCAGAGGGTTCTGAATGATTTGACGCGCTAAGTCATAGAATTTTTCTTGAATTACATAGTATTGTAGATTTTCAGCACCTGCTGCAGTATGGGCTCCACTGTACATATTATTCATTAAAACTCTTTCATAGGAAAAGTCGCCTTGTGTAAAGTTAATGTCCATTGACCCACCCCATCTTGAACCTGCTTCAAAAACTCCATAAATAGAGTATACTTCATTTCCACCTGTATTGTCGTTCATTTTAGGAAATGTAAAACTACGAGTTTGTTTAAAGTATTCAGTTTCAAATAATTCCTTCGGTAACACTACAAAACTCTCTTTCATTGAATATTCATAGTTCTTATAGAACCATTTTTTAGCACGTTTAACTATATTTTGAACTTCTTTTCGGGGTAAGTTCATTGGAATCATACATGATCCAGTGATTTCATCTGCTAATTCATTAACAAAATTAGTAAAACACTCAGAACTATACTGTGGCTCTTGTGTATAACTATCATCTCCTACAAATATACTCATTTTAATTTATTTTATATTTCCTCTGATAGAACTATTTCAGTTCCATCAAACTTTGCTGTTTTTTTATCGTATGTGCCTTCTCTAAAAATGCCGCCTTGCATACTACCTTTCATTATGCCTTTACCGTAAACATAACAATCCCTTAACTGGCAGTTTTGATTTATATAAGAACTCTTGATTTTAGAATGGTTGATTTGACACGAATTATAGAAGTTACAGTCTGTGATGTCTGATCCTTCTATATCGGAGTTGAATATATCACAGTATGAAAACTCTCCACGTAAGCTACAACCTATAAAATCATATCCACTTATGTCAACACAATAGTTTAACTTACCGTCTTGAACTTGCACTCGGCCCGTATCGGTATCATAGTTAATATGTCCTTTGCTTAGTTCTCCATGTGTAAATAACTTTATTACTCTATCTTTAATATTGGCCCAGTGTAAGTTTATTATCTGTGGAACTTTTCTTAGGTCAACTGTAAACTGTACGTTTTTCCATTCTCTTTCAATTACAGTCCAATCTTGCCTAGCGTCAATAATTCTTTGATTATTAGATAGAATTTTCTTTAATTCTAAAGCATTTAAGGCAGTAAACTGTTTAGATTCAGTTGACTTCCACAATTGCACTAAAAATTGATCTAACATGTATAAGATGTCAGTAGTTCTTTTTTCCCAATCCGCTCCTCCTAAATATCTAAATTCTAAATAATTCTTATGGCGCTTGTCAAAGTTAACTCCGTAATATTTAGAGTCTGGGTAAATGAAATTCTTTTCGCTAATATAATTACCATCAAAGAAATAAGTATCTTCTCTAGGCAACACAAACTTAATTGACTTGGCATAAGCGGAATCTTCTCGATTAGGAAAAAACTTAAATACTTGTTCTTCTTTAAAGTCCAAAATAAACTTTAAAACGTTCATCTTAGCAATTCTATATTTGTCACCTATTTTATTTTTATCAAATGAAATGTTAAGGTGAATAGAACTACGATCATTAGTATAACCATTCTGCTGAATCCAGTTACATACATTAATAATCATTAATCTGGCTTCGAAATATGGTACTGCACCTGTCACTAATTCCATTAGTTTGGCACCTCCACTCATATCGGGCTCTATTTTAAATTCGTCCTTTGTAACTTCAAAGTCACTATGCGCCTTGCTTTCAATCCTAATCTTTTTACCTAATAGAATCTTTAACTGTTTAGCAGTTTCATCTATTTTAAGGTTTGAAAAGAATTCAAACTCAACACCTACTAGTGCATTTTTTAGTATGTCAGCATCATTAAAGTTATTCATTGATAAATATTATTTAAACTTAAATTAGTTTATATATTCAAATTTATTTAAAGTAAAAATGGTCCCGAAGGACCATCTTTCAAAATTAAATTAAATTAAAAATTATATCTTTAAAAATACTTTTCGAGTAGCTGATTCAATTCTAGTAACTTGTACTGTAATTGGATCTCCATTCTTAATAGTATTAATATCAATTACATCTTGAATTTCTGACACATGTAGCAATCCAGTTACACCGTCTTCAATATCTATAAATAACCCGTAGTCTTTAACAGATTTAACAGTTCCTTGTATTTCAGCTGGAGTTTTAATTCTTTGCTCAATATCTTTCCAAGGATCTACTACAGGTACGGTTTCAACCTGAGATAAAATAATTTTATTATTATTGATAATTTCTTTTACGTAAAATTCAATTTCATCTCCAGGTTTAATTTCTCTACTTTTATGTTTAGTAGTATATTCGGGTGTTAAATCATTAATATGAATCATCCCTGTTAAGCATTCATCAAATTCAACGAATACGCCGAACTTAGTAGTACCTGTTACCATTCCTGTTCTTTTGCCTTCGGTATCATTTTCTAAAGCTTCTATTGCATTAGGAATCATTGCCTTTAAGTATTCTCGATGCGAAACTACAATCGTTCCTCGCCTATCTGAATAACTAACAGGCACTACATACATATCTTTTCCTACAATAGACTCAAAATCATGTAGTTTATTAATACCTGCGAGAGAACCTGGCATAAAACATTCTATTCCATTAATATTTAAGAGATACCCACCTGCTGGAATCATTTCTTTTACATGGCCTACATATGCAGTTTTACCTTCATCGATAGTCGACATAATCTCATTAAACATTGCGGTTTTAACTCCTTCGCTAACCGAACCTAAAATAAACCCTCTACGATTCGTAGAACCATCTTGTAAAATTTGAACATCTACCTCTGTTCCGGTTTTTATTTGCTCAGCTATTTCTGCGGTTTCTCTACCCATATCAACGTAGATCATTTCACGATAATTAATATCGATCATTGCCCATTCCTGACTAACACTGTACACTTTACCATGATATGTGTTACCTACATTAATTCTAAATTGAGATGGATTTTTACCTTCATGCTCTAATATCATTTCCAATAATTCTCCAGCATAAGGCTCTCTAGAAAATACTTTCCAGCCACTAGGTGCATTAATACGAGGATTATGAATTCTGTTATTAGTTGGACAATCTGACTGATACTGATCCCAGTCAAATTCATCAAGAGAAGGGTTGATGTTAGAAGATGTTACTTCAGTTTTCTCTGTTTTGACTTTTACCTCTGGTTTAGTAGGTTCTAGTCTTTTTCTTTTTTTTGTTACAACGTCGTTTGACATTAATTTTAAATTTAAAGGTTAATAAAATACTAAGTTATTATATGATTATATATCTAATTATTATTGAGTAGATCCTCCACGTGTTCTTCGGCCTGATCTTTTAATTTTTTGAGATTGAGATGATCTCGAATTTCTAATAATATTAGATCTTCTAGTTCGATTAGTATTAGGTTGAATTGTTCTAGTCGATCTTCTAGTTCGATTAGTGTTAGGTTGAATTGTTCCAGTTGATCTTCTAGTTCGATTAGTGTTAGGTTGAATTGTTCTTAATCGTAGCGTCCTATTATTATTTAATCTAAACCTACGAGATCTAATTAAAGGTGTTCGATATGTGCGAATTGGAATTATAGGTCTCCATCTATTCCAATACCATCTATCATATACATTACCTAGCCATATATAAGATGGATGCCCTAAATAATTAAAGTTATTAAATGAATATCCTAAATAATTAAAGTTATTAAATGGCGTTCTATAATAATTATAATTCCAGCCCAGTTGATTATTTAAATCAAAATTAATTATAGGCTGAGGTTGTGGAATAATTACTTGATTTCTTGAAATTGAATGAGGTGAACTTGTAAATGTAGTCAAAGTTACAGAACCACAACTGGTTAAAGTTATGATTAATAATAGAGCAATTAGTTTTTTCATCGATTTTATTTTATAATATATTAGAATTAGATTACTAGGGGCACAAACCCTACCATCGGTACTGGCCCAGCTGGGGTTGAAATTCCACCTAAATACAAAAACTTTAGCTTTAATAAATGCTTTGCACATGCAACAGATACTGCACTCGCAACAGCCTTTGATGCGACAGGAGTCAGTGGTTGCTTTTTAAATCTTTTACCAGTATTCCAAGCTCTTCGTAAATCATTGGCTAAAACTGCTTCAGATCCATAGGAAATTGGTGCATATATTCCTCCTTGAGGGGCTGGAATATTACAAGGAGGTATGGGCGGTGTAGGTTTAAAAGGGGCTTGAACTGTGCTTTTCCAATAGTCAATAATTGCCTTTGCCATTATATCATAACCATCTCTACTTTCATTAGCATCTTCGGGGTCACCTGTCTGTGAATTAGCCCAATCTCTAAGTCGCTGCCACCATTTCCTTTTTTCTTCTTGATATAATCCTTCCTTTGCCTGTATTCTGCGCCTTTCTCCAGAGCTGTTTAGATTACCGAACGTATTGATAGAGTTAGAATCTACACCTTCAATATATGTAAACTTACAAATATAATCTTCAGGTGTTAACCATTCTGGTATAATGTCAGGGTCATCAGCATGCTCACTCTGAAAAATATATTCATTTAGAGTATTTTCAATTGCTAATTGTTCTATAGTTGGAATAGTATCTCTAATTTCGCTTCTATATATAATTTCTTGATTATTATTTGTATTTTTAAATTTAGCTTCTTCGGCTTTATAATAGTCTTCTACTAATTCGAATACTTTTTGTGCGACTTTTTCACCTTGATTGTTGTTATATCCTAAATTTAAACGCTCCACCCATTCTTTAAATTCTTTAGTGCCATTGTTTTGATATAAAACACGATACGCAAGAGCCTCAACTAATTGCTCTTCAGTTAACTCGGGCACTAGTTGCCTCGGAGCCTTGCCTTCATTTGGGTCTGTGATAACATTAATAGTTTCAACCTGCCCTTCATCGCCTATCGTCGCCGTGGCTTCTTTATTAATTTCCTTAATTAAATTATTATTTGAGTCAAATACACTCTTAAAAATATAATTATATGTTCCTGGTATAGTGTTTACTCTAACTTGTAATATTCCATCCTCACTTGCAAGTGATAGAGGTTGATCAACGCCGTTAATAGAATATAAAAATTGATAAGTTACATTTGGAGTAAAATTTGCAATTGCCATTGTTGCATATAAGATTCCATCTTCACTAGCTTCAACCTGTGAAGCAGCATCCTGTTGGTTCTGACTAATTATTAGGTCAAAGTCAATGCCGGCATAAATATCAAGTGGTTTATAGGGTGGACATGTAGATGGAAACAGTTGATAAAATTTGAATTTATCTAAAGTTTCTTCATTGTTTTTGGTCCACTCTTCTATTTCACATAACGGATCAAAATCAAAATCATTGTTAGGTAGAGGTTCAAAGAAATCTGCATAGCTTGCCATTTCAAATTTATCATCGAAAGGCACTCTTTCTTCAGAGTATATTTTTTCAAAAGCCTCTTTAAAGCCTGCTTCTAAGATAGGTTTTTGCCCAGCAATGTGTGTATTTCCAAATGTAGTTTGAGATTGACCTATTGCCGTAAAATATTCATTCGCTAAAAACTCAGCAAATTCATCCCGAGAATCTACGCTTCTGGATTCTAATTTGCTGGAGACGTTAGTTACAAATGTAGGCCACTGTGCTGGCATATGTATTAAGTTTTATAGATTATTTATCCTATTTATCACGCTGCTGATAATCTTCGTGAGTATTACTCAACTGCGAAATTGTAGTTGGAGTTGGTGGCAATGGAGCACCTGAAGGTCCTACTCCGGTTGGGTGAATATGATTTTGATAATCATCTAATAGAGTTTGCAACCATTCTTGTAATGAAGCACCTCTTACCACAGGTTCTGTTTCATCTTCACTACCTTCGCCAGTATTAGATAGAAATACATTCCCAGCATCTAAGAATATCTTTTCATCGGTAGTAATTTTAATAAAACCTTGTTCATCAATTTGAATTAGTGGACGTTCTTTAGCACCAGATCCTCTAGCAATTACCAACCCGTCTTCTGGTGAGTGATAAATTCTAATATTACGGACTTCATCATATACTAAGGAAACTACATCCTGTGCCGCAATAGAAGGGTCTAAGATGTCTTCCTTTAGAGCTTTACTCTGATTAATTTGAAACCAATATTCTGGGTGATACAGGTTACCATTATCAAATCTAACTGCAACAATAGTGCCAATATTTGGAATAGCATGTGAACCTACATGGTCTCTAGTCATAGATGTTGCCCATGGAATCGCCTCATTAGGTAATTGGTCAAATTTACCATACACCTTTATACGACAACGACCCAAGTTTTTTGGGTCTGCATTATCTACAACTTCACCTAACCAATGAGTGTCTCTTAGGTTATCTTTATATAGTTCCTTGTCTTCCATTAATCAAATACATTACCTAGTGAATTTTGTGCAGCATTATTTAAAGAATCTCCAATAGAATCTCCAGATTTTCCAAAAAGGTTTTCTTGAATGTTAAATCCAATATTACCTCTTAGTCCTGTGACGTCTGTTGCTCCATCAACGCCTCTTACTACATTTTGATAAATATTATCAATGCTAGGAATTCTATTAACAGTTGCATTTCTAGCTGCCTGTATTAATTCGTTTTTCTTTTGTTCACCTAATAGTTTTAAATCTTGAACTGCATCATCCTTTAGTTCATTTACCTTACTATTAAATTTATTTTTAGTAAAATCACCTAAACTTTCTGCAGAATAATTCTCAGAATCAGGTGCTGGGGATAATTTACTTGGACTTATATCTTCAATAATTCCATTTAATACACGAGCGTCTATACTTTGTAATGCTTCATATCTAATAGCAATTTCATTTGCAGCTGAATCAGTTGGGCTTTTTTGAAGGTCTGAGAATGGAGTCGTTCCAGTGGTTAAATCAAATTCACAATACCTTAACGCAAACATAAAATAAGGTCTACCAGTTTGACCTGAGATTACATTATTTGCATTTTCAATATCTATACTTGGCTTAATATTATCTGGAAAATCTTTTAGAGCAGTATTTGTATCAATGCCGTTAAGAGTAGGCTGTGTTAAATTTTTAATTTTACGAACTTCAGTTACATATGCATACATTCTAAACCTACGCAAGTTTTCAGGTAAAACCCAATTCCATTTACGTTCATCGAAAGTTGCTTTTCTATATAAGTGCATCAATCCAGCAATTGGCAAGTTCAAAGACTCTAAAGTGCCTATAGTTAATTTAGCATCATCTCCACCGAAATACGCATTATTTGGATCCCATTGCGCTAGCGCTTCTAACCCACTTAAACTTTGCCAATACCATGGCATATCTCTGTTAATTGTCGTAAGTGCTTTTTTAAATTCTTGCAGAGCTATCAATTTTTCATTATAATATGAAGCGGTGCTCTCTGCTCCGCTACCATTACTTAACTTTTGAAGAAATTCTTCAGCTGGACCAGAAAAAAGTGGAGAGTTTGCTCTATCATTAAAATCAAATAATAATACGAATGACAAATAAGTAGGATCCTGATATGGAAACTGACTGGTCTTTGCCTTCCTAAAATCCGTTGCGTTTTTAAAATCTGACATATATTATTTATTAATTTTTTATTAGCCAATATTATTTGTGCGACTTGGCCACTCTCTTCGCAATAGTGTCATTTCTTGCGATATCTTCTGAGTCTTTGCGCTGTATCTATATACAATGCTTCCTATTACATAAAATCCACTTAAAAACTCATCAATGGCAGTTCCATCAGATAAAGCATCTTCAGGGTCTGCTTCATCGTTTGTTTCAAACCCACCTTCACTCTTAATATTTTTTAAAGAAGAGTCAGCTCTAGTTTGAGAACTAGTCATATTATAGATTGCAACTGGAATCTTTTGAAAGCGATGTAAAGAAGGATTAAATGCAGGTAAAGTTACCGTCAATGATAACTTTTCAAGCTCTTCTAAATTTTGTTTATTGTGTAATTCTGAAAAAGTATAATTTAAGTGAGTATTTGCAGTATCTGGATCAGAGTCCTTTCTGCCCATATATTTATACTTTACTTCACGCTCGTATCTTTCCTCATCTCTACGACCTTTTAGAGGCTCATCTATATCCTTTAACTTAGATGAAGTCAAAGGTTCTATATCAAAACTAACAAGTCCTTCATCTGAATCATCTTCAAAAAATTGTAAAGTTCTCTTATAACCATTCTTTTTTACCTTAGAACCCGCTTTATTATTAAGATTAAATGTTAATATATGTGCATTAGTAGATTCAAATCTAGGATGATTTGATAATAGCATCTTTCCTTTAATTAAGTTTGAGTCATTATCATCTCTTAATGTATCATTTAAGTTTTCAATTAAATTAATAATATTTTCTTCATCTGCATCTTCATCTGAATTTAACAGCGCATTCATATCTACATAATTTATATAATAATATGTGTCAATTCCAACTGTTTGAAAACTTTCATCACTTACATAAGAATGCTTTACTAGGTCTTGTATTGTTTCTGCGATTGGTTCATATGCAACTAGTAAATTCATTGCATCATCAGTAGCATCAATATTAGTAGCTAGTCCTAATTGTAAATCATTAGCAATACTTTCTAAATGATCTAATGAAGTACCACTACCATAACTCTTACACTCTTCTGCATATAGACCTGGAATTTTCATTTTACCAGTAAAGCTATATTTACCTCCACCTAGACCTTGTTCAATTGCAGATCTTTTAGGAGTGTCTACTCTGTCGATATCAAAGTCGATTCTCAAATCTTTATATTGTTCTTCTTGTCTAGATGCTAGTCTAAAGTTAATTACATCTCCGTCTCTAGGAAAAGTATCGATACTAAATTGGCCTTCAGTATCGATGATAGTTAAATCAAGAGTTGGCACCATGCCATCCACTCTAATTTCTAAACTTTTAATATCTTCTTCCTGAAAAATATAACCGTTAATTAGCACGAATGGTGCTCCTTCAAAGCCATATCCTTTACTAGTATTATTATCACCCTGCTCTTCATTAAATGATTCAAATTCAAATTCATCTAATTTAATTGTAGGTTCTGTAATTGTAAGTATATGATTACCTAGTGCCATTAATGTTTATCTTACCGTTTTCTATTATAATATTCTTTTCACCTGGTTTTAAAATATTAGGTGGTAATATTTCTGAAGAACCATTAGCTTTCTGAGCTGCCTTTCTTTTTAAGTATTCAACCCGTTTTGCGTCTTTCTTAGTTAGTCTTTTACTATTTACAAACTGATCTCTAATATTAAGTTCAGAAATTTCTTCAGAAGCCATTGGATTAACTCTTTTCCATTTTACTAACGGAAATGAATCATCAGGAATTAACAACACATCACCTTCATTGATTGAAAATGGATTTGAAATTCCATTATATTTTAATATTAATTCTAATTTATCAGGATTTCTATAATAAGCATTTGCGATTAAGTCAATTCGTCCAACTTCATCTGCATCTACAATATGAGTTGCAATAGCTCGAACATTATCGCTAAAAATAATAATAGGTTCTGTCATTCTAAGCTTTTCACCGATCAGTTGTTTATTATTTAATACTTGAAAATTCATATTATCCTAAACTAATTTTTTTGAATTCATTAGTATATTTATCGTTTGTTCTATCTGCATTACCATATGCACTAACATCTTTTACGGCATCTAAGCTAGGTGCATCTGCAGGTTGTATATAAAATCTACCTCTACCGGTGTTAAACATACTTTCAATTTCAGCTTTATCCCTAGGACGACCCGGTTTAAGAGTTACGGACACTACCATTTTTTCTGGAAAATCTTGTAGTCCCATCGGCCCTTCAAAATTAATTTCAGTATTGGTACATGCTAAATTACCTAGTACCATGATTGGGTTTAGTGGATTACCTATTGTTAAATGCCATTGCCCAGTGGGATCACCCGTTAATAGAGATGCAGCAGCTTGACCTCCCTGTGGAGAGTTAAATAATTTCATTAAATCACCGCCCACTATATTATTTGCAAACTTTTTCAAACCTCCAAGAACTCCTCCTTCTCCACCAAATATACCATCGGATGCTCCTTTTAAATCCTTAACAACGCTACTTAAAAATCCACCATAGTCACCTTCTTTGATTTTTTGAATGTCTCCTAATGGTTTTGCTACGCTACCATCTCCAACATATCTAACGTCTCCGCCCCAGAAAGGAGCATTATTATAAGTTAGTGCTAAAATATTTGCCAATTGGTCTAACATTAGTATTTTAGGATTTGCACCGTCCAATGACCTAAGGTTATATTCAAACTTAAGTGTAAATTCTTGATCAAATGTCATTCCTTGCTCTCTAACTAATACCTGTTTAATTACATTAAGTGGTCCAAATACATGGTTAGGATAAGTATTACTAAAAGCATCAAAGCCTGCATTTGATCTACTTACCGAGTCGTCATATGCATTTCTACCATTTGCTGTATTAGCAGCAGCTCTTAAAAATACATTAGAATTAATTGTTTGCCCTACAATACCTCCCCGACCTGATCTTTGTGATTGCAGTGTTTGTACTTGGGCTTCAGCCTCTTTCCAATTAAAGCCATGTGAAAATTTAATAATATCTGCTAAATTATTTCCAGGTTGTTCACCTAAAAACGTGATTGCTCTAGCAATATCAGGTTGAGATACATCTAAATTAGTTTTACCATCCTTACCAGTCGCTTTAGGACTAATAATATCGTCAGGTGCAGGATATGCAAATCTTCTTAGAGTAATCATCATATTGTTTGGAATTCTGCCAAAGTATGATGCTAGCGCAAAATCTGCATAGTTATAAGTATATCCCTTTCCACCGCTTTTACCGGTAAGTTCAATTATTTTAGAAGCAGTAGGGTTTTGTAAAGTTTCTAAGTCTATTTTATTGTAAAATTGCGATGAATTGCCTTTACCTCCCTGTGCATTTAGTGGATTTCCTCTAAAATCGACTAGTGCGTACTTATTGAATACTGAAGATGGTTTTTTACCCATTGAAACTTCAGTCTCTTCAACTGGATATGTAGTAGATTCAACTTCATCAGTATAATAAACTTCTTCATTGGTAGTAGCTGTGCTTTGCTGAGTATTCTTATTATTTTTACCTGCATTTTCATTGCCTTCTGGCTCTCTCTCAGATTTTAATAAATTCTTAACTTCCTCAAAAACATCTATTTCAGTATTATCTGGATCTTCTAAAGCTACAACTTTACCTCCTTCACCTATGATATATGTGGACATATAATATACAACTTATTTTATTGTATATATTCAAATATATTTAACTAGTTTCGTCTAGCTCTTTACTATTTGGCCTATATAATAGTTTATCAAAGTAATTTGGATCTGGGGGTATTCTATCGTCCAGAAACTTTTTCAAGTGAGCCTGGAAGACTCCTTTAGATTTATAGTAGTATTTACCCTTAGAATAAGATTGTCTCGTAGTGGCTTCATATAAATCTCTAAAGGACTTTTCTATTAAAAAATCTTGAATATTATTATATAACTCCATGATTTTATTATAGGACTTAGTGCACATTACAGAATCTACTACAACGAAATAAGTATCTTCTCCTGCATCAATATGTTTTTGAAGCTGTTCTCTAGTTTTATATTTTTGTCTGCTAAATTTAAATCGCGTAGTGCCACCTTCAAATCCTTTTTCAAAGTTCATATCAAAGAAATGCCTTTTTAAAAAGTTTAAATCATCGTAGAACTTAACAATTTTTATTTGATATCTGGGCATCATTTCATCGAACTGAACATCGTAAATAATTGCTCGAACCGGGAATAGCAAGTTTGAATGTCTGGCGTTAGAAACTAAGGCATGAATATATTCCCCTTTACTAAAGAGACGGTGTTTAATCATTATCTATAAATTTAACACAATCAAATTTATTTAATATATCTTTGCCCGGAACTTTATCCATATTTAAAACATTTAAAACTATGGTATGGTTACCGCCACTATGAGAATGGATTAATTCTTTAAAATTTATAATAGTTTGTGAGTTCATATTATAAAATGAATATACGATAGTGTCGACTGGCTTTTTACCATTAAAACACTGTTTAATCATTTTAATAATGTTTAACCCAATAATTGAATCGTGTGGCTCTTTTTCATAAGGATCTGCCTTAATTAGTTTGTTTCTAATTAGAGCATAGTCAATCACATATACTGATTCACTTTCTAATCCTCTAACAAATTTATTAAAGTCCCTTTTGGATTGATACCATACGCATTCAATTATTAGTTTATTATCCATTTTTAATTTTTTCTAAGCGGCCAAGTTCCTGCCTTAGACTTTTTATTTTTTCTTCAATTTCAATTGAATTAGGTTTATAGTGAGCACCCCATTCCGCTGAAACCTTAATTTGTTGTTTAGACTTAGAGTTACCAAATTCTAAGCCAATGTCAATACATAAGTCTTCAATAAATTTGATTCTATTATAGACTTTTTCAAAATCATAGACCAGCGTCGACTCAAAACTTTCGCCGGCTGAGTTAATGTTATCATCCTTAATAGTTTTGATGACACCGTTATCAGCCGGTTGTAGGTTTATATTTTGCATATGTTATCTACTCAATAGTGACGCTTTAGCATCTTTCATTAGTTGACGAGCATTCTTCTTATCTTCTCGCCTAGTTTCTCGATATTTAACATTTAATAGGGCAGACGCCTCTGCTAACATTTCAATCTCTTCAGTATTATAGCCCATTTTAATCCAAGTTTCTTTTTGACTATTCAACTTGGTTTCTAATTGTTCTTCGATTGAGTCCATTACTCTCTTCTGGTGAGCTTCGTGTGCCTCAATGCCATCTTCACGCATCTTCTTATACCATGCTTGGCGTTGCTCGCTAAAAAAGCCGTACATGTTTTTTACTCTTAACATACCCGCTTCTCTCATCTGAGAGCGTCTTTGCTTTCTTGAAAAACTCGTTGTTTTACTCATTATAATAATTATTTAGAAAATTAGTAATTTCTTGTTGTAGATATTCTTTCAATTTATTTATCTCTATTTGATCCATTGCAACGTCAGTGATAGTGTCAACGAGTTGTTTAGGATCTTCATCTGCGCTTTCAACTAACATCTTAAACATTTCTTGTGAAATGACATTTAAGTTTAATCTAGGTTCAAATGGAATAACATGTTTTTTAGATAGCTTAGTTACTAAGCTATGTAATTCTGATTGAGGTTTTTCAGGCTGAGAAGGAGATTCAATAGCCTGCTCTTTAACTTTAGTAGGTTCTGATTTTATAATAGTATTCAATTGATCTACGCCTGGAAATGGTAATTGGTCATTAATTACTTGTTCTAAAAATTCAGAACTAACTTTTTTAAATATCTTAGAACCGTCTGTAAAATAGTAAAATTTATCATCTTGGCTTTTAACTTCAACCACTTTACCAAAATTATCTCCTTTTTTCCACTGGAATTTTAACACTTCTTCTTTAGTATCTGACATATTTAAATTGATTTTAATTTTATATAAAAGATTTTTAAAAAGTTTAATTTTTAAAAAATTCATTTTGTTCAATAAATTTATCAATAAAATTCATCGAGTCTGATGACCCAATAAAAGCTTCTCTTTTTTTAATAAACCTTTGATAGAATTTATCTTTGCCGTGAAGATGTAAAAACTCTTTTAATTCCTTTAATTCTGGTAAAAATACTTTATTAATACTCATTCCAAACTATTACTTGTTCAACTTCAATATTTGCTTTTTTTAACAACTCTACTCCGGTCATATCTCTATAATCTTCAGTATAATATACTTTAGTAATACCTGCTTGAATAATTAATTTTGCACAATCAAAACACGGGCATGTAGTGGTATAAAGCTCAGCGCCTTTACAGTTCATCGTTGACTTTGCAACTTTCATGATGGCGTTTGATTCCGCATGTAAAACCTCTCTGCGAGTCTTAGCACTTCGTTTTACGCAACATCCATTATCGCATTCATAGCCGTGATCTTCCACTAAAGATAGGGCCATATCTGGATTTTCATACTTAATTATATCATCTTCTTCACACTGATTTTCAAACCCATGTGGCATGCCGTTATAGCCGAATGAAATGATCTGTTTATCTTTGACGATTACACAACCTACTTTACGTCTTTCAGCATAGGATAATTTAGCAAACTGGTATGCAGTTTGCATGTAAATAACTTCAATTGGAATTCTAGGCATATTATTGTATTAACTTATTATATTTATACTTCTTTGTCCAGAATAGTTTAGAGCCTAAAAAAGCCACACAGAGGCGGCTTTAATAGATATTGTGATACGCGATTATTAATCTTCCATGTCTTCAGCGTCTGCAGACTGGTCCATTTCTTTCATTTCATTAACCTTCTTACTATACGCTTCGATCATTTCGTTGCATGCAGCTTCGTATGCTTCTTTACTGTATTCCTCTTTCATTTCTTTAAGAGCTGTTGCAGCTAGAGCACCAACAAGAGCAGCGTTTTCTTTCATATAAGATTCGACAGTATGTTCATCATGTGCATCTTCTTCGTAAGCCTTAGCTTCGTTTTTACAAGCACTTTCATAAACTTCAGTTAACATTTCTGCAACTGTTTTTGCAACTTCTTCTTCAGTTTCTTCAGATTCACTAATTTCGTCTCCTTCAGCATCTCCTTCACCTTCTAATTCTTTTTCAAGCTCTGTTGAATCATCCGCTGGTTTTTCATCTACTTTTTTACCATCAAATTCCTTAGGTTCAGATACATCTTTAGTTTCGTCTTTTAGGTCTTCAGCTGGAACACCTGCATCTTCTGCAGCTTCTTCAACGGCTGCTTCATCCTCTTGTTCTTCAGACTGTACAGTTTCTGCTTCGTCTTCCACCTCTTCAGGACCTTTTACATCGCCTTCTCCTTTATCTACGATGTCTTGTTCTATTTCCTCAGCTCGATCCATTTCAGATACAAACTGTTCAAATGATTTTAATTTTGACATAATCAAATTATTTTTTTAGTTATAGTTGTGGTTTTATATATCTAATTTATTTTTCAATAAATTTCACTCTATTTGTAAAAGACGGTGGAAAGAAATTCGGAGACAAGATTAAACTCTCGAAACATGCATCTAGTATATATGTAATTGCCCAATCGTTTTCACTTCTAACACTTCGACCAACACCCTGTTGAATCGACACTCCTGTTTTCCATTGATACCATCCAGGTTGATGTTGCATTTTAGCCTTAATTAAGGGGTCTCCTAAACTAGGATATGGCACCTTAAAAAATACTTGAAAGCGACTAATATCATCCTTTAGATCTAGTCCTTCGAGAATACTAGGGCCAATTAAAATCGAGCTTGGATTTGACTTAAAGGCCTCAATTGCCATTTTCTTATGGCGACTTTCAGTATACTTAATCAGTCTCGATTTATATTTACTTTTTTCTAGAATACCCTGACTAAACGAATACGACCCAGTATGAATTATGCCTCGATGCCCTTGATGACGTTCAATCACTTTATCTAAGATTTTAACCACCTTGTCGAAGTTCTTTTCTCTCTCCTTCATTGATAGCTTATACTTATTAATAAAGACGATTGGAGATTTATCATAGTTGAACTGATTGTCCATTCTAATTAGTTTTGCCTGCTCAATGCCCATGATTTTAACATAGTCTTGAGGATTACCAATAGTGGCACTCATAAATACTTTAAAACCAGCTTGCTGATGCAAATACTTTTTAATCATTTGTGCCTCTTCAATGCACATAAATTTTACTTCATCTTCACCTTGATCAACTACCATACTGCCGATTCCAACGTCTGAAATAATCTTAACATAATCCTCCACCTTACAGTGAACATCTTTAATTAAGTCGTATCTACCATACGCCCTTCTCCACTCACTGGTCATTGGTTTTTCCAGGTCATTACCATATAACTTTTTCGCCACTTTATCCAGATCACCTCTAGTTTTCTTAAAGGTTAGTAGATACCTTTCAAGTTGTTTTAGTTTTTGATATAAAACACCAGGTTGTTGAATTCTAAATAGGTCTTGTATTAATTCCTGTAATATTGTAACGCTCACTTGTGGATAGTCAAGTTGATTCTTTTGTAAAAACTTTCTAACTTCTATTAATACTTCTACAATATTATCTTTAATTCTAGGAGTAAAGTGATTTTGAACAATGCTATCTACCTGATGTGCTTCGTCAAAGAATACAAAGTCTCTCTTTTCAAAAGGCACCTTTGCTTCTCGCTCTATCGCCTTTTGAGCAACATAATTTCTTTGCAGTAACCAAAAGGAATAATTAAGTAGGGTCACGGGCTGTTCAATTGCTCGTTGACGAGTTTGTAGATATTCACAAGTGGCAGCACAGGGTAGTTTTTGCATTGCCTGGTCATAACCCATATTTCTCATTCGGCATTCACCTAGAGAAAACTTTAACCCATTTACATGACAATCATAGTTATCAATGCCTCGAATTGAGGGCCATCTTAGTTTAAACTTATAAAAGTCATGTTCGTATTGGTCTTGTAAAGACAGGTCACTTGTAATTAAATAACCCTGTTTGCCCGTTTCTTTTAAAATCCATGAACACCACATTGCGATTAGAGATTTACCAGTCCCAGTGGGAGCGTCGACTACTACAGTTGAATTAGGATTATTTAGATAAGCGCTAATGATAGATTCAATCACATCTTGTTGACCTTCTCTAAATTGAAAGTTTTCACCAAACACCTTCTCGTCTAGCCCTCTTTGAATAATCTCCTGTAGTTGTTGCATAAAAAAACCTATATAGTTTATATAGGTTTTATTTTGTTTGTTTATCTTAACTAGATTAATATTTTTATACTTAATTTAGTTGTGCCTTTGATTATTCTATGGATCGTGCC
>P_2C_Liq_1_UnCtyDRAFT_1000299_pt1 | contig 21555 bp, 27 predicted proteins | sample Pon2CUnioCityCA_2_FD_10234 | JGI IMG/M metagenome (IMG submission 10234) | reverse complement strand
TTTGATCTACGCTTTTACCGTTATCAAATTCCTTTAAGATCTTTGCGATCTGTTGGGGTGAAAATTTACTTGTTCTCATAATAATGTTTAAAATTAAGATATTTATTCTACTTTTAAACAGTTCGGTTTTAAGGGAAGCTTACATAGCGAACATCCTATAAAAGTAGAGTCTTATGTGGGTAATTACAAGAAAAATGAACTTTCAAAAATTGATAAATATACAGACAAAATTCTAATTAGTGCGTTTGCCTCAAACGTTAAAAATAGCTTTTTTAATATTAAAAAAATGCTAAAAATAGCCTCTGATTGCTCTTGTAATTCTAAAATTTCAATTATACTTTCGGCTGAAATCGAATATATGGGAGGATTTTTAAAATATCAATCTTTAGATGAAGCTGAAAAATTATTTTTAAAAGAATTAAAAGAAAAAGATTCAATACTGTATGAAACATTAAATATAATTGACTTTACGTACTTTAATTATTCGTACTTGCAAAAAAGTGTAAATTTCGAAACCTTAAGAAGAACAGGTATAAAAAAATGATTTTATAATTAGGCTCTGCATAAACATATCGTTATTTTAATACAGTTAACTTTAAAGTAAATAATAGTTGTTTTTTCAAAAACAAAATTAACTTTAACATTCAATAATCTCTCAAAATTTATTGATTAAAAAAACAAACTAAAAATTATGCCATCAAATATTAAAATACATCTTTGTAATTAGCATAATTAAAAAAGCACACCATATTTAATATTAATTATATTTGATATTATAAATTATAATACTCTAATGATAAACTCCAAACTTTTATTCACTTTTTCCTTTTGTATTTCAGTTTTCTGTTATGGCCAGCAAAACTATGAAAATAGAGCAATGTATATTGATAATTTTGCAACTATACTAAGTTCTAATAGCTTAGAAGAAGAACTCTTAAACTTTTCTAAAGAACATAAAATAAACACATTAATACTTTACGACTTAAACAAAATAAATAAACGATTTCATTTGGGTGATTCAACTAAAAACCACTTATTGGCTAAGTTTATTAGAAAAGCAAAAACCGATTATGGCATAAAAAAAATAAGTGCTTCAGGAGAAAGTGCAAATTTCTTTTTAGAAGCGATACACCCTTACAATATCTTTAGAAAAGATACCATTGAAAGGTTTGACACCTACAATTTAGAATACGAATATTGGAATGAAAAAGAATCTTTAAAAGACGGATATTATTGCAACACTTATCTTATACCATTTAGCCTTTGATTTTACTGTAATATTTTGTATCTTGTGATATGCCCAAAAAGATAGATATTACCATAAAAGAAGATTTAGATTTTTTGAATAATTCCTATTCAAAAACGGTAAGTCGTTTACAACAAGACAGAATAAAGACCTTGCTTTATGTAGCAACAAAAAAATATCATTATCAAAGTGATATTGCAAAGAAGTTAGGTCGTACTGAAAAAACAATTAGAGATTGGTTAAAACTTTATGCCACAAGAGGTTTTAACGCTTTAATAACAGTAAATAGTGGAGGAAATAACACGAGAACTTTATCAGATAAGGTCATCGAATTGATCGCTCAAAAAGTTACAGACCCTTCTACTACGATTACATCTTATATCGAATTACAATTTTTATTAGAAGAACAAACAGGAGAGAAGATTGCTTACGGAGCCCTCTATTCACATTGTAGAAGGAAATTTAAAAGTAAACTCAAAGTGGCTCGTAAATCACATTATAAAAAAGATGCAAACGCGGAAGCGTTTTTTAAAAACCCTACAAGAACAGTTTAAATTAATTAGATTTATACTAAATAAAAATAATTTTGCAACGGTCAATTTATTTTTTCAAGATGAATCTAGATTTGGTTTGATAACCAAGCAAAAGCGCGTCTTAACAGCCAAAGGTGTAAAAGCAATAGGAACTTACAAACACAGCTATTTATACAAATGGTTATGGGGTAGTTTTTCTCCTATAACAGGAGAGAGTTTTTGTATGATTACTGATGGTGTTTCTAAAGATTTTTTCATCAAATATTTACAAGATTTTAGCCAAAGTAATCCTACAGAACTAAAAATAATAGTCATTGATAATGCCTCTTTTCATTCTACTAAAGATATAGAATTACCAAAAAACATAGTGCTTCTACCAATACCCCCATATTGTCCAGAATTAAATCCTGCTGAAAAAATGTGGCAGTGGATGAAAGATAAAATCGCAATGAAAATTTATGATAATCTTGAAACATTAGAAACTAAAATAGAACAGCTTATTGAACAGGCTGAAAATCATATTATTAAATCTATTACTGGATATGAGTTTTACCTAAATGCTTATTCAAGTGTTTTTAAAGATTAAATGGTATAACACTATGAAAATAACAATAATTATTGTTTTGATTCTTTTAAGTTTAACGTTATGGTTTAGGGCTATTTCTGATATTACAAGAACAAAATTTAAAAGCGATGCAAATAATAGAACTTGGTTCTTAATTGTGTTTCTACTACCCATTTTCGGCGCTATAATCTATTTTCTGATGAAAAAAAGGTTTATTCTATCAAAACCTAAATTTAAGCCTAAATCTTAACTGTTCATTAAGCTCGTAAGGCTTGTTCTAAATCTGCTAATAAATCATCTATATCTTCGATACCTACACTTAACCGAATTAAAGTATCTGTGATTCCTATTTCTAAACGTTCTTGTTCAGGAATAGATGTATGAGACATGGATACTGGATGATTTACTAAACTTTCTACACCGCCTAAAGATTCTGCTAACGTAAATAATTTTGTATTTTCTAAGAACTTAAAAGTTGCTGATGTAGTATTATCTTTTAGTTTAAAAGAAACCATTCCTCCAAAATCTTTCATTTGCTTTTTAGCAATTTTATAATTGGGATGATCTGTTAAACCCGGAAAAAAAACAGCGCCTACTTTATCATGATTTACTAAAAAGTTAGCCACTGCTCTGCCATTTTCACAATGTCTTTGCATTCTAATATGCAACGTTTTAATACCTCTTAATGCTAAAAAAGAATCCATAGGACCCGCAATTGCACCAGCTGCAAACTGAATAAAATGCAATTCTTTAGCCAATTTTTGGTCTTTTACCATTAAGGCACCCATTACCAAATCGCTATGACCACTTAAATATTTTGTAGCAGAATGCATTACAATATCTGCCCCTAAATTTAAAGGCTGCTGCAAATAAGGTGTTGCAAATGTATTATCGACCGCAATTAAAATACTTGTATCTATAGCTTTTACTGCTGAGGAAATTGCTGCAATATCTGCAATTTTCATTAACGGATTTGTAGGGGTTTCTAACCAAACCAATTTTGTTTTTTTGGTAACTGCTGCTGTTACGTTTGCTACAACATCCATATCTACATAAGAAAATTGTAATCCGTATTTTTCAAATAACTGCGTAAACATTCTGTAGGTTCCGCCATACAAATCGTCTCCCGCTATTATTTCATCTCCTGGTTTTAACAGCCTTAAAACACAATCTATAGCCGCCATTCCAGATGAAAAAGCAAAACCATTTGTTCCGTTTTCTAAAGCTGCAAAACTATTTTCTAAGGCAGTTCTTGTTGGGTTTGTGCCTCTTGCATAGGCATATCCTTTATGCTGGCCTGGACTGGATTGTGCAAAGGTTGATGTAAAAAAAACAGGCGGCATAACTGAACCTGTAGTTTCTTCTGGTTGTTGACCTCCGTGAATGGTTTTGGTATTGAATTTCATTACTTGTATTTTCTTATCGCTTCTTATTTTCTAAAAGTTGGCAAACTAGTTTAGCCAAGATTGAGCGGTTTGTTTGAGCTCTCACGCTTTTGGGCGTGAAGCGAGTAGCGAAAGCTGGAAATAGCTTCAAAAAAAATTATAAAAACTTTTTAATAGAACGTATGATTCCGTAATGAATGCCTTCGTGAAAATTATTAAACGGAATTGCGATTTCCATCGAATCTAAAACAACGCCTGTACTTGTTGGATATTCTGTATAATTCTCGAAAATACCGGCTTCATAATCTTCTTGTAAGGTATCTGGCAAACCAATTAACAATTCTTTTAGTTCTTCGAATTCTTCTGCAGTAAAGGTTTTAGTTGGTGAGGTTCCTTTTCTATGCGCCTCAATTAAATCGTCTGGACATAAAGGGTTTAAGCCTGACAATTTATAGTGCAGCAATTGTTGGGTAACCACCAAATGTGCTACATTCCAAGCAATATTGTTTTTAAAACCTTCTGGAATTTTATGGATATCGTCTAAGGTTAAGCCTTCTAATTCTTTCATTAAAAGGGCTCTAGATTTTTTTAAAATATAAAAGTGAGTCTTCATTTTTATCAGTAATTTTGATACTGTAAATATAATTGATTAAAAATGAAGAAAGTCTATTTTTTGCAAACTTGTGATACGTGCAAAAGAATTTTAAAAGAGGTAAATACGGATGGTTTTGAGCGTCAAGAAATAAAAACAAACCGTATAAATGCAGCCCAACTGGCAGAAATGTACGCGATTTCTGGCAGTTACGAAGCGTTGTTTAACAAACGTGCACGATTGTATACATCTATGGATTTAAAAAATAAAGCGTTATCTGAAGCTGATTACAAAAAGTACTTATTAGAAGAATACACTTTTTTAAAACGTCCTGTTTTTATTGTTGATGANNNNATTTTTATTGGAAATAGTAAAAAAGTGATTGAAGAATTGAAAGCAGCTTTATAGTACTTAAATTATCTTGTTATTTCGATCTTGTGGTGAAATCTAAACTAAAGCATTCTTTATGAGATTTCTGAACTTCGCTTCTCTATGTTCCGCATAACAAGCTGACTTTTTAGCCTTTTAATCTTTAGTAACATTAACGTTTGAGTTAGACATCATTTCTGCTAATTCATCTTTAGTTAAATTGGTTTTTATGCCAAATAATACCAATTGATCGCTATCGCTATTTGCTTGTAAAACAATTTCTTTTACCATATCATTTTCTTCTAAAATGTAAAAAGAGGCTCTACTATCGTCACTTTTTACGCGAGCCATTGTTTTTAAATTGTATTTTCTTAGATACTTTTTAAAATCTTTAGCTACAGAAGCGTCTTCGTTATTAAAGACCATTAATTTAAAATCGCCAGATTTTTTTAATAGTTTTTGTAAATCGTCATTATCATCATCGCTTAAAAAAGAGCCTGCAATAGATGCAGAAAGATTGATAGAAAAAGCAGATTGATCTTGATGCTTTTTATAAAAGTTTTTAAAAGTTGTTTCTTGAGCAACTGCACTTATCATAAAAAGCGCACATAAAATTGTTGTAAATCGTTTCATAATACTTGGTTTTGTTTTCAGACGATTCACTATTTATTTTGTTACAAAATTATTTTTTTACTAAAAACTCATAGTGAAACCTAAGCCCAAACCATTTATATTTAAATTAAACTCTGGGTTAAAATGATAGGTTGTACTCGTTATACCTGAGTTATACAATTCTACAGCTTTTGTTGCTTTTTTATTAAAACCTTTTGCAATGGGAATTGTAGCAACAAGTATAGCTGCACCTGCACCTGCCAATGCCCACTGTGGATCTCCACCACCAATTGCTGTTCCTATAGGATAACCAACTAAGGCTCCTCCAGCTGTTCCTAAAACTAACGCCCAATTCTGATTAGATTTTGCAGAAGTTATTAAGGCTAATGCTTCTTGATTATCTTTCATAATCTCTTGCATATTCTTTATGTTTAGCAGTTTACCATCTTGTAAAAATTGATAACCACCCCAAACTTTTTTCGCTTCGATTTCTTGCGCATTACAAGACATTGATCCTAATAAAACCGCTGCAATTAAAATTAAAACTTTTTTAATTTTTACTATATATTTAGGTTGATGTATACACGTTAACTAATTGTGCTGCTTCTTTTGCTGCACTCCAATTCTTTAAAATTTCTGCTCTTGCTTCTTGTCCTAAAAAAGGAAGCTCACCTCTTATTTTTTGTGATAATAACGTTTCCAGTTCAGCACTGTTTCCAGCTTCAAACAAGTAGCCATTTTTATGATGTGTAATGATTTCTGAATGTACACCTACATTTTTTGTGGCAATAACAGAACACTCACAAGCCATAGCTTCTGCTGTAACTAAAGAAAATCCTTCAGAAAAACTAGGTGCAACTACTATTTTTGAAGCTTGATAATATTTGATGATTTCTCTTGTTTCATTAACAAAATAGACTTGTTTTTCAATTTCATGTTTTTTAACAATTGTTTTTAATTCGGCCAAAAACTCAGGTTTATCTATTTGCCCAACAATTACAAGGGCCCAATTTTTATAATTTTTTAAGACTTTAGCAGCTTCCAATAAAACAATTTGCCCTTTTGCTTTTCGAACTCTACCTACATTTAAAATGATATTTTCTTGATCAACATTTCTAAGCCAAACATTATTTTTTGGCACAAACTCGCTTACTCGAACGCCATGGCCAACAATGGTATTTTTAATACCTAAGCTATCACTCATACTTTTAATAAGTGTAATGACTTTATCTGCTCTTTTTAGTAAAAATTTGGTTAAACTTGATGGTTTTGTTTCGGCGTGTCTTGTAGCTATTAATGAAAATTTAGCACCTAAAAATCGATACCAAAGCATTGTTAGTATCTCATTATTTCTATGACAATGCACAATAGTCTTTTGATCAGAAAATAAAACGGATTTTAATTTTGAGGTCTTAATCTGATGTCCATCGATATTTGAACCGTAAACGTAAGTTTCAAATTCATCATCAAAAAAAGGAAGCACGTTTTCGATACTTCTAGTAACACCAGTTTTGCGCTTATGAAAATGTGTATGGATTAAGATAGGTTTCAATAGGTAACTTTAGTTGCTTGTTTAGTTTTAAAGGTTTAATCGTTTAAAAGTGTGTTTTTTCATTACTATTAAAAAGGCGTAATAAACAACAATTACACAATATTTTACGCAAATTTACGCTCTAAAATCTCCATAAAACGCTTTTCTAATTCTTCTTGTTCAGACCAATTATAATCTGGCTTTACCATTGTATTGATAAAGTCTTTAGCATCTTTTTCTGATTTAAATGTATTTAATTGAGAAACAACTCTGTTATAATCTTCTTGTTGGTTGTTAAATAAGTTTTTTACAAATGCAATTCTATCATTCAACCCAATTTGAATACTTTTAACCAATCGATCGTTGAGAGATTTAGGCTGCGCGTTTTCAAACAAATCTGCCATAACATCTACAGAAACAATATCCTGTAATTCTTCTTCTAAAGACATTGTTTTGCGTTCTTCTACCTTTATAACATCATTAATTTGTGGTGCTAGTTCTTCTTCATTTAACGCATTTTTATCTGTAAAATTAGTTTCAAATTCTATCTGTTTTGGGGTGTCTATTTCAGAAAACATCAACGTTTCTAATTCATCAAAAGGTTGTTCTATTTCCTCTTGAACTGTTCTAGTTTCTTGCGGCTCAGTAAGATCTTCTTCAATTACCTCTATTTTAGGCGCTTCTAATTCATCCGTTAAATTAAAAACTACCTTTTCTTCAAGTATAGGTTCGGTTTTAGAAAGTTCTTCAGTAACCACATTTTCTTTAGTTTCAAAAGCAACAGCTACTTGTTCAATTAAGGCTTCTTTAGTCGTTTTTAATTGAGGTGTTGTGTTCACATACTCTTCCACAAAAGCTAACATAGCTAGTTTCTCGTACACCTCTTTCGATTTTTCCTTTAAAGCAAACACATCTTCTTTATTTTTCATCTTTAAGATGCTGTGTGCTAAACTGATTAAATCTGCTTCCAATTTTTTGTGCATAAGTTCTCTTTTGATATTCAATTTTACTATGATTTATTCATAAATTTGTTAGCGCCGAAAATAGACTGAATTTATAACGCTTAAAATTACAAAATGTTTCTTGAAAATACCGTAAATCATACAGAACAATTTGGATGGATAGAAGTAATTTGTGGTTCTATGTTTTCTGGTAAAACAGAAGAATTGATTCGGCGTTTAAAACGTGCGCAATTTGCCAAGCAAAAAGTAGAAATTTTTAAACCTGCTATAGATACACGTTATGATGATGATGAGGTAGTTTCACATAACGATTCTAGAATTCGATCTACACCAGTACCTGTTTCTTCAAATATTAGATTGTTAGCCAATAATGTAGATGTAGTTGGTATTGATGAAGCCCAGTTTTTTGATGATGAGATTGTGGCGGTTTGTAACGATTTGGCCAATAGAGGCGTTCGTGTTATTGTAGCTGGGTTAGATATGGATTTTAAAGGAAATCCGTTTGGACCAATGCCTGCTTTAATGGCAACAGCAGAATATGTAACCAAAGTACACGCGGTTTGCACACATACAGGAAATTTAGCCCATTATAGTTTTAGAAAAGCACAAAATGATAAATTGGTAATGCTAGGTGAAACACAAGAATATGAACCTTTAAGCAGAGCTGCATATTATAAGGCTGTGCAAAAAAAACAACAAGGAATTCTTTCAGATAAAAAAAATACTGAAGCTAAAACTAATTCTGATAAGAATGAATAACCACGTAACTGTTTTAGAAATTGATGGAAATGCTTTAGTGCATAACTTAAATTATTTCAAAAACAAACTAAACCCTAAAACTAAAATTTTAGCCGTTGTTAAAGCTTTTGGTTATGGTAGTGATGGTGTTTTGGTTGCCAAATATTTACAAGATAAAGTCGACTATTTTGCAGTTGCTTATGCACACGAAGGTATTGCTTTACGCAAAGCCAATATTGAAACACCTATTTTAGTTTTACATCCGCAAATACAAAATTTACAAGCTATAGTTCATTATAAATTAGAACCAAATTTATACAATTTTAAAATCTTTGAGGCCTTTTTAAAATTGGCAGACGAAACTCCGCTAATGAATTATCCTATTCATATAAAATTTAATACGGGTTTAAATCGATTAGGATTTTGGCATGCCGATATTCCTAAAATCATAGCAGATCTAAAACAAACGAATCATATTAAAGTGCAATCTTTATTTTCTCATTTAGCGGCAAGTGAAGATTTAGAAGAACAAGAGTTTACCATAAACCAATTAAATAATTTTGCGTACATCGCTCAACAATTTTACAAGCACTTAGGTTATGAACCAATGTTGCATATTTTAAATACTTCTGGCGTTGTTAATTATGCAAAAGCTCAATTCGATATGGTTCGTATTGGCATTGGGTTATATGGATTTGGTAATGATGATCATGAAACTGCTCAACTAAAAAACACACATAATTTAAAGTCTATTATTTCTCAAATACACCTCATTCAACCAGGAGAAACTGTTGGATATAATAGAGCTTTTGTAGCAAAAAGACCCACGAAATCGGCAACAATTCCAATAGGTCATGCAGATGGTTTGTCAAGAAAATTAGGCAATAAAAAAGGTTTTGTACTCATTAACAACCAAAAAGCAAAAATTATAGGCAATGTTTGTATGGATATGATTATGGTTGATGTTACAAAAATTGATTGTAATGAAGGTGATGAAGTTGTTGTTTTTAATCATCAAAATATGCTCGAACACATTGCGGATGTTTCAGAAACTATTGTTTATGAAACGTTAACAGCGATTTCTCCACGTGTTAAGAAAGTGTTAAAAGATTAATATTTTTTAGTACTTTTAAAGCCTAACAAATTAAAAATCATATACAAATGGGAATGCTTAAAGAGTTTAAAGACTTTGCAATGAAGGGAAATCTTGTTGATATTGCAGTAGGTTTTGTAATGGGTGCTGCTTTTAAACAAGTAGTAACATCTTTTACTGGAGGAATCGTTTCTCCGTTAATTGGCTTAATATTTAAGGCTGATTTTAAAGATTTAAAATGGATTGCTAAAGAAGGGGTTGCAGACGAAACAGGAAAAGTTGTTGGTGAAGTAGCTGTTTTATACGGAGACTTCATTACAAATATTATCGACTTTATAATTGTTGCTTTTGTTATGTTTATGATAATAAAAGGCATTAATGCTACCAAGAAAAAAGAAGAACCTGCTCCAGCACCAGCGCCTGCAGGACCAAGTCAAGAAGATTTATTAGCAGAAATTAGAGATTTATTAGCTAAGAAATAAACGATAAAATAGTTTTAAAAACATTAAAAACTTAAGCTACGCTTAGGTTTTTTTTTATGGATAACATTGAATAAATTAGATTCTAGAAATATTTTTATCCGAAAACTTTAAACCTCAATTTATTCTGAATTCATTTTAAACAAGCATTCGTTCATTAAAATGGTTGTTTTGTTTTTGCTTAAATTCGTAAAAATTAAATTGATGATTGTTTGAAAAAAAGCCTTTCCATATTAATCTTATTTTTGTTTTACATAAACTGTTACGCAAAGCAAAAATTAAATCCATTTACAGAAAAAATGAAATCTAACAAATATGAACCTAAAAACGGAGAAGTTTTATTTTTTATTGGTCAAGATTTAGAGGCTGTTGGTGGTTTAGAAAACTATAATCAAGGCTATTTAAAAACGTTTAATGTTCCTGTTGGCGTTACAGCTTATACTAATTTATCTCCAGGAGATTATTCTTTTGGTTTTGCAATTAAAGGTTTAGATGGTACAAAAACCAAAGCCAATTGGGGTGCAGGAGATACTTGTTTGCAATATTATGTTGATAATCCAAAGTTTAAAAATACAATGATTGCTATTGGTTTATCGATGGTGAATCACGATAAAAATGTTGCAAAAGGCACACACGATAAACTAATAATACAATTTGGCGAATGGATTAAAACCTTAAACAGACCCATCTTTTTAAGAATTGGCTACGAATTTGATGGCTGGGATTGGAACAATTACAAAAAGAAACACTTTTTAAAAGCTTGGAAACGCATTCATAAGATATTTACAAAATTAAAAGTTGATAATGTAGCTTTTGTATGGCAATCGAAAGGAACAGGTTCAAATCAAGAAATTTTAGAAGATTGGTATCCAGGAGATGAATTTGTAGACTGGTGTGGCTATTCTTATTTTAACAACCCTGATACTGAAATGATTGACTTTGCAAGAAAACACAATAAACCTGTTTTTATTGCAGAAGCTTGTCCTGTTTTAAAAAATAAATTCGGGAAATTTCACGCAAATCTTAGTAATGAAACTGAAGCAAAACAGGTTTGGCAAGAATGGTTTGTTCCTTTTTTTAAGGTGATCAATAACAATCCAGATGTTGTAAAAGCATTCAGTTATATTAATGTAGAATGGAAATCTCAAATGATGTGGCAAAATAACGACTACTTCAAAAATGTAGATTCTCGTATTCAAAAAAGCGAATATATTTCTAAAAGATGGGTAGATGAAATGAATAAATCAAAATATCTAAAAGCTAATGATAGTTTGCTCATATATTTAAAACAATAATTTTTAACTTTTCACTCAACTATTAAAAATTCTAGTTATTGTATCTTTATCGACCGACCGAAAAGTAACGATTATGCAGAAAAATAAGATATTAAATTTCGTTGATGCTATTCTTAAAAATATGCCACAAGATTGGCTAAATTTAACTACACATAGGCTAGATATTTATAACGAAGAGTTCGCAAAAACTCAGTTTTTAGCAAATTTCACAAACCTATTTAAGCAAAATAACGCAGATACATCTGCTTTAGAAAATCTACCAACCGCTTACGATTATATTCGGTTAGGGCATCCTTTATCTTGTATTTTAGAATGGACAATTGCAAATTTAACGCATCAAAATCCAGAAAATATCATTTGTTTTTCATCTAAAAGGATGCCTATTTTAGCTATTTTAAGGAAAAACATATTAGAGCGTAAAAAAACTCAAATTTTGTATATTGATAAAATTCCTGGTTTTTTTGATGCAGAAATTATCAAGAGCATTTATGGTTATGAATTTGAAATTCAAAAAATTGCATCTGTAAAAGATGTAAATGCGTTTGATGGAAGCACCATTTTTATCTCACAAAAAAGTGTTATTTCTAATTTTAAAAATAATGAAAATATCGATTTTTTCATCAATTTTAATGATCACTTAGGCAGTATTCTATTGATTAATGGCGATAAAAATAATTATTATACTTCAGACATTCAACATGTTAGAAGAAGAGAAACCATTGCAATGACCCCCACAAATACGTTGATTGTTTTACAAGCATTAGTATCAGAAAATGCTGTACATTCTGATAAAACTGAAATTTCATCCAACAAAAAAATTGTTTTAGATACTATTAAAACAATTACAGGCACAAGCATAAAACCTTTGGTTGCTTCAAGCGGGTTGTCTATGCAATATGCAATTATGATGGGATTAATTGACGATGCGCAAGATAATCATCCAGAAAAACCAATTAAATTTATTGTACCACCAAACTGTTATGGAGGCACAAACGACCAAGCCAGAAGAGTAGCAGCTTGTTTAAAAAATGTAGAAATTATTGATTTACCCGTAGATGGAAATCATAACATGGTACAAAGTATAGATACCATTTTAAGCAAATTGGCAGACCAAGATGCTATTCCTTATATCATCGCAGAAATACCAACAAACCCGAGAGTTGAAGTACCAAATCTCGAAGATTTAAAAGACGTTTTAACTAAAGAGAGGAAAACGAAAACAGGCAAACTAGCCATTGACCCTGTTTTTATTTTAGACCAAACCTTTTGTCCAAATGTACACTTTTTAGGTGATGGAAAAATACTGTCAACTGCAAGAACAATATCATATGCAAGCGGATCTAAATTTCCAAGTGGAGGAAAATGTACTGCTGGTTATTGTGTTGGTAATGATAAAACACAATCTCTAATGCTTAAAATAGAAACGCATTTGCAACTTTGTGATAATGAAGCTACACCACATCAATATAAAATATTGGCCAATCAATTGCCTTCTATGAATCAGAGAATTGCTGATGCTTATAAAAATACGCATGAATTTGTGAATTTTATTCAAAAAACCTTACCAAAAGCTAAAATCAATTTTGTTTCAGAAGAGTTAGCTTCACAACAATTTACGCCTTCTGTGTTTTCTTTAGATTTACCAACAAAAGGAAATTCTGATGAAGAAAAAGAACGTTATAAGAGAGCTCTCAATTTAAAACTAATCAACTTAATGATTACAGAAATTCCTAACGAAAGTAAATTCTGCGTAAGTTATGGACAATTAAAAGGGTGTTACTGGACCATACCTGCAACCTCAACCCAAGGAACTACAAAAGAAGGCGACAAAGATTATATTGTACGTTGTTCACTTTCTGCCAACTTAAATCTTGAATTGCATAAAAAAGTATTTTCAGACTTTGTAAATGCTATGTAAAAACCATCAAAATAATACTTTAAAATAATTCCTTAATTTAGCAAACGCTTTTTTGTTCTATTATGAAATCAAAATTCCTTTTAACAATACTATTATTTTTAAACTTTTGGTTTATAGTAAGTCAAACCAATTACACAGAAAATTTTGATACTAAAGGATATCCAAATAATATTCCTAAAGATACTTACTGGAAGTTTTTTAATGATATACATCCTGCTCAAACAAATTGGGATGCTTTTATACCTGGTGATGGTTTTGCATATATTACTGTAGATGCCGATATAAGTAATGATACAGATGAAACGTATCCTTACCAAACTTTGGTTTTTGGTGGTGTTGCCGAAAATCATCGATTAGAAGTAAGAATGAAAGGTGCAGCTGTAGATGGTGGTTTAGCCGCATTTATTTTTACATACACGCAAACTGGCCCTATTTTTAATGAAGTAGATATAGAAATTGTAGCTCAAGATTTACAATCGGGAATTCCTGCACACGATATTTTACCTCCAAATGGATGGACAGATGCACGTTTTAATACGTGGAGAAATGCCAACGAAAACACTTATGAACCTTTTACAGGTTCTTCTAAACCTATCGTAGATGAACACAACAATAAAGTTTCTTTAATTGATGGCAAGTTTCATACCTACACCATAGATTGGCGAGAAGATCAAGTAGATTTTTTTATTGATGATGTTTTACAAGAATCTTTTAACACAAATATTGCTACTGGTTGGTCGGAAGTAATTCTTGGCTATCGAAATTTACCTTGGGCTGGCGATTTTAGATGGACAGGAAACCACACAATGGTTATCGATTATTTTAAGATTGAAGAACTTGATCCTGTTGCTAAATTATCGACAAATTCTAAAAATGTTGATTTGGCGTCTCAAATCTCAATATTTCCGAATCCTGTACATAATGAAATACATATTGTCATTAAAAAAGATGCTAACATTAGAAAAATGGAATTGTTTAGTATACTTTCATCAAAAGTTCATCAAATTAAAAATATTGATTTCGAATCAGACGAAATTCAAAAAATTGACGTTACAAATCTTAAGAATGGTGTTTATTTCTTAAAAACTGAGTTAATAGATGGGAAGATCATCACTAAAAAAGTTTTAAAATTTTAGATGATTTAACGCTTTAGAACTTCTAAAAACAATTCTCTAGTAATTTCTCTAGCACCCAAACTAGCTAAATGGTCATTGTAAACTTGACAATCTATCAATTTGTAATTTTTGTTTTTCACCAAATGAATAAAGGCCAATTTAGAAGCATTAGAAACTTTACTAAACATACTTTCACCACAAAAAATATGGTTGACCTCTACACCATATAAACCACCTACTAATTCTTTATCTCTAAGATCAGCATCGACAAAACGCCAAACTTCTGTAGATTTTGCAACTCCCTTTTTATGAAGGTCAATGTAGGCCTGCTCCATATCATCTGTAATCCAAGTGCCAAAATCATCTTTTCTGTTTATATTTTTACAATTATAAATTACCTCTTCGAAAGCCTGATTTTCTGTAATGATAAACTCATTCTTTTTAATGATTTTTCGCATCGATTTCGAAACTTTTAACTCCTTAGGAAACAGCACCATTCTTTGAGGTGGACAATACCACACAATAGGATCACCTTCTGAAAACCAAGGGAAAATTCCATTTTTATAGGCATATAGTAATCGTTCTACAGATAAATCTCCTCCTAAAGCAAGAATCCCTTCTTTGGTTGCATATTTATAATCTGGAAAAGTTATTTTATCTGAGAGCCAAATCAATGTTTAATGGTTTTATTTAACAAAATTAGTGATTTCTTAAAAATGCGTTAATATCTAATTTAACTTAATTTTATCAGAATTTTGTTACTATTTTTGCGCACTACTTTAATAAGGGTTACTTATAAATGCCAAGAAAAGAAAAAAGACAAAAATCACAAGGAAAAAGGTTCAAATTAATCCATAAATATTATAAGATAACTGGTTTTTACTCTTTTGTAGGAAAAAATCTAAAAAGTTCTATCTTACCTATTTTAGGGGTTATTTTGGCTATTTTTTTATTTAATAAATACGTCTACAATATTAATGACGGTTTGCGCCATTTTACGGAAACTTTTTCTAGGGTTACTATATTAAGTGTCTTTTTTATATCTGAAACTTTATTGGGTTTAATTCCGCCAGAAATATTTATTGCTTGGACTAAAAAAACAGAAACGCCCATTATAAACTTAGCAATGTTAGCCACACTTTCTTACTCGGGAGGTTTAATTGCTTATTTCTTAGGGAGATCTACCTTAAAAATTCAATTTATTAAAGAATATTTAGAGGTTAAAATGGTTAAAAATTTACAAAACACACGTAAATGGGGAGGTATTTTAATCTTAGTAGGAGCCTTATTACCTTTACCTTTTGCAATTGCTTGCTTAGCTGCAGGTATGATTAAATATCCTTTTAAAAATGTAGTATTTTTTGGCTTATTTAGATTCGCTAGATTCGCAATTTATGCTTGGGCAATTTTTCAAGTGGTGCATTAAAAATTAATTATATTTGAAGTATGGGATTAACAAACAACGATATTTTTAAGAAGTTAAGAGTAGCGCACAAATTACGTGACACCGATATTATAGATATTTGTGCTTTAGTAGATTTTAAAGTAACCAAAGGCGAATTAGGTGCTATTTTTAGAGCAGAAGATCATCCAAAATATGTGGAATGTGGCGATCAATTTTTACGTAATTTTTTAAACGGATTGATTGTTCATTTGCGAGGGCCAATGCCGAAGAAAGACGCTAGTCGTTAGTTTTTAGGCTTTAGACTTTAGACTTTAGAATAAAACGGATTAAAAATAAAAAAGAGTACAATTTACAAAATTGTACTCTTTTTTATTAACCATTGTCTGTCGTCTAAAGACTGCTGACTATTTTTAAAATGGTAAATCATCTGGCTCTTCATCAGAAACGTTAGAAGCTGGCTCAAACTGATCTACAGGAGGCAAATTACTTGGTGCTGCTTGTTGTGATAATCCTTCAATTCTCCAACCTTGAATAGAGTTAAAATATTTAGCTTCACCTTGTGGGTTTATCCATTCTCTACCTCTTAAGTTTATAGACACTTTTACGTCTTGCCCAACTTTATAATTGTTTAACAAATCTGTTTTATCTTGAATAAACTCAATCATAATCATTTGTGGATATTGTTCATCAGTAGTAACTACCAATTCTCTTTTTCTAAATCCGTTAGAACCAAATGTTTGAACTTCACCAATTAATTTTACTTTACCAATAACTTCCATAATATTTATTTTAATAAAAGTACTTTCCAAGCACTTTCTACATCATTCATTTTTAAAAACTCTTGAGCAAATGTATGTTTTTTTGTAGTTTCTATCCCAATAAAATGTGGGTGTTCTTTTCCAAAGTTATTAACAGTTTCTACATCAGGTAATTGCTCAACATTGCCCAACATCCCTAAATTATTACCTGTTAAAATGGTGCTATTTCTAATATCTAATGGAATACGATCTACCCCAATTGCTAATGTAGATATAGGTTTTGGTATCTCAAAAAACCCATCTCTTGCTCTTGAGTAGTAACTACCTCCTGCCCGAGCTACCAAATCTATTTTATGTTGATCGATTGCTCCATTTTCATCCAAAATATCCTCATTCATATGAATTTTTACCACCTCACAAATAATTAAATTTCCTGCTCCACCTTCATCACCTGTAAAAATAACATCAGTTACTTTACATTCAAATTGCACAGGAGATTCTGCTACTCTAAAAGGTTTTATTTTATCCGAAGGCAACATCGTAAAACCAGCTTTTTCAAACTCATTTACACCTTGTGGATATTCTGTGCTACTTAAAGACATCTGTTGTACAATAGCATAATTTACCACATTTATTACCACTTCTTTGGTAGCCAAAGCATTCTCTAAAGTGTGTTTTGTAGTATTGTCTCTAACGCGTCTTGCAGGAGAAAAAATTAACGTTGGCGGATTTGACCCAAATACATTAAAAAATGAAAATGGCGATAAATTCGGATTTCCATCAGCATCAATAGTACTTGCAAACGCAATAGGTCTTGGTGCTATTGCACCTAATAAATAACCGTGTAATTTCCCTGTTGATATTTCTTTTGGATTGATAGAAAGCATAGTAAAAAAATTTAGGCATGTAAAGATACTATCAAATCTTGAAATGAGTTATATACAGGAAACCTTATCTTTGTTTTGATGAAATTATTTTCGAACACATTATTATTTAAACGAATTACAATTCTTGTTTCTTTTGGAATTGTTTTATCTATTCTTTGGAATACCTATTCATTTTTTCAAAAATTTAAGTATGAAGAAAGAATAAAAATGGAAATTTTAGCGGAAGCTCAAAAAGAGATTGGATCTGATACCGATTTAAATGCAAATGTTTCTTTACCTCTTAAAATTCTTGAAAATAACAATAGTATCCCTATGATTTTAGTTGATGATCAGGGAAATGTAATAAATACTCAAAACTTAGATTCAGTTAAAGCATTAAATACCAGTTATTTAGAAAAACAATTGGCGATAATGAAAGAACAGAATAAACCTATTGTAATAAGTTATGATGGAAAAAACAAACAATACATTTACTATAGAGATTCAGATTTATTAACTAAACTTACCTATTATCCTTTAGCCTTAGTCTTAATTTTGGTATTATTTCTCGCTGTTATTTACTTGTTTTATAGCTCTAACAAAGCTGCAGAAACCAATAAATTATGGACAGGAATGGCAAAAGAAACTGCGCACCAAATTGGCACACCATTGTCTTCTTTATTGGGTTGGATTGCCATTTTAAAAATGGAAAAAGTAGATGAAACCTATATTGATGAAATTGAGAAAGATGTACACCGATTAAACATCATTGCCAATCGTTTTTCTAAAATTGGCTCAAAACCCGAATTGAAAAAAGAAAACATTGTAGCCATTACCCAACAAGCTTTCAATTATTTAGAATCTAGAAGTTCTAAACAAATAGCATTCTCTTTTTTATCTTCAAGTGATGCAATTTACGCCAAACTCAACACAGAATTATTTGGTTGGGTTATTGAAAACTTGATTAAAAATGCCATTGATGCCATGTCAGGAAAAGGCGAACTAAGTGTACAGATAGAAAATAACGCTAAGAAAATAAAAATTACAGTTGCTGATACTGGAAAAGGAATGCCCAAAAAACTATTCAAACAAATTTTTAAACCCGGGTTTACTACAAAAAAACGGGGTTGGGGCTTAGGCTTATCACTCTCCAAAAGAATTGTTGAAGATTACCATAATGGAAAAATTTTCGTTAAGAAATCTGAAATTGATAAAGGAACTACTTTTGAAATTTTGCTAAATAAAATTTAACTTTCATTTTTAAAATCCTTCAGAAATTTATGGATTACAACTTGGTGCAGAAATAATAACAACTACTCAAAATTTTCAGAAATACTCTCAGCCAACTCCACGAACTCTTCGTTAGTTAATTTCTCTTTTTTAGTAAATTGCATATCAGCCATAATAGAAGTCGGAATTAAATGCACGTGAACATGGGGCACTTCTAAACCCACAACACTCATTCCAATTCTTTTGCAAGGCACAGCTTTTTCGAGTGCCTTAGCAACTTTGTAGGAAAAATCCATCAACATTAAATAATCGGGTTTAGATAAATCGAATATTTTATTTTCCTCTTTTTTGGGCACTACCAAAGTATGCCCTTTTGCATTGGGGTTAATATCTAAAAAGGCAATAAAATTATTATCTTCTGCTACTTTATAACAAGGTATTTCTCCATTAATTATTTTTGTAAATATGCTCATTTTTATTCTTTTGAATCGTTATTCATTAGATTATAGTAAATATAAAGAAAAGAATTCGGGTTTTGACGATGCCAAAACCCGAATTCTTTTTTTGTAGATTCCTACATTGGCAAGAATAACTAAACGTTATCTCGAAATTTCTACTATTTCAAACTTCATAATGCCACTTGGCACTTGAATTTCTGCTATTTCGCCTACTTTTTTACCTAACAAACCTTTACCAATTGGCGAGTTTACAGAAAGTTTTCCATTTCTAACATCAGTTTCAGAATCTGCCACCAATCTGTAGTTAAATTCCATTCCGTTTGTTGTATTCTTAATTTTTACATTAGAATGTATTAATATTTTTGAGGTATCTAACTGACTTTCATCTAAAATACGTGCATTAGAAACTACATTTTTTAGTTTTGCAATTTTAAATTCAAGATGCGACTGTTCTTCTTTAGCAGCGTGATATTCTGCATTTTCACTCAAATCACCTTTATCTCTTGCATCTGCAATTTCTTGTGTTACTCTTGGTCTTTCAACTTGTTCAAGATAATGCAATTCGTCTTTTAATTTTTTTAATCCTTCTGGAGAATAATATGAAATTTCGCTCATTTTCTTTTTGTTTTAAATTTTATCAATTTCTTTGAAAACCAATTATTTATAAAAAAATAGATAATTTTGTTACTAAAAACCCTAAGGGGTTAAATCCAAAAATCCCATTGCCTAAATAGGAATGAGATTGGATTACAAATGTACAAAATATTTGTAACTTGCAATCGTTTAAGTAGTAAAGTATTATTTTCATATGATTAAAAAAATATTTTTTCTTTTGCTGTTAGTACTCATTTCATGTGAGGATAATACAAGATTAAATAGCTGTTTCCAAAATATTATAGGTCCAGTTTCTTTAGATTTGAATACCCCTCAGTTAAATGGTGTTTTAACACCAACTGGCTTTGTAGAAGTCAGTGGTGGTCTACAAGGAATCATTTTATACAATGGTGCTACCTTAGGGTTTAAAGCATTTGACAGAAAATGCCCAAACTTCGATTGTAATACTCCAATGTCTTTTGATGGTCTTTTTTTAAAATGTTCTTGTGACGATAGTAAATATAGTATTTTAACAGGTGAACCATCAACTGGAAATGAAACAGATTGTTTTGCAAGAGAATATACAGTTTCACAGAATGGAACTTCAGTACGAATAAGTAATTGATTTTAATTTTAGATGCGTATTTTTGCTAAAACACAATACTTTTTATAGTGAAAAATTATTTTTCTTCAGCCTTTAAATTAGGTATTTTAGGTGGTGGCCAATTGGGTAGAATGTTATTAGCAGAAACCCAGAAATTCGACATTCACACCTCAATTTTAGACAGTAATAAAAATGCGCCTTGTGCAGAAATTTGCAACACTTTTGTGGTTGGCGATTTATTAGATTTTGATGCAGTGTATGCGTTTGGTAAAACTTTAGATCTATTGACTATCGAAATTGAAAATGTTAATTTAGTTGCCTTAGACAAGCTAGAAAAAGAGGGTTTAACCATTTACCCAAAACCGAAAGATTTACGCATCATTCAAAGTAAAGCAAGGCAGAAAAATTTCTATATCGATCATCAAATTCCGACTGCACCGTTTTCTCATTATGCCTATTTAGAAGAGTTAATTCATTCTTACGAAAATAGTAGTATTGATTTCCCTTTTGTATGGAAAGCTGCACGTTTTGGTTATGATGGTAATGGCGTAAAAATCGTAAGAACTATTAATGACTTACAAAACTTACCAAATGTAGAATGTATTACTGAAAAATTAATTCCTTTTAAAAACGAATTGGCTGTTATTGTGGCTAGAAATTCGGATGGCGAAACTACTACGTATCCAGTTGTAGAGATGGAGTTTCACCCAGAAGCAAATCAAGTAGAATATGTAATTTGCCCTGCAAGAATCGATTTTAAAGTTGCAGAAAAAGCACGGGAAATTGCTTTAAAAGTGGTTAATGAATTAGATTTTATTGGTCTTTTAGCAGTAGAAATGTTTCAAACTGTAGATGATAAAATTTTGGTAAATGAAGTAGCGCCAAGACCACACAATTCTGGGCATTATTCTATAGAAGCGAGTTATACCAATCAATTTGAACAACATTTGCGTTCTATTTTAAATCTGCCTTTGGGCAATACCGCAAGTAAAGTAGCCGGAATTATGGTAAATTTAGTAGGCGAAGAAGGTTTTTCTGGGGATGTAATTTATCAAAATATAGAAAAAATTTTAAAAATTGATGGAGTTACTCCTCACATTTATGGAAAGAAAGAAACCCGTCCGTTCAGAAAAATGGGTCATGTAACTATCGTAAATTCAGATATTGATAAAGCTCGAGAAATTGCACAAAAAGTTAAAGAAACGAT
>P_2C_Liq_1_UnCtyDRAFT_1000297_pt1 | contig 21579 bp, 19 predicted proteins | sample Pon2CUnioCityCA_2_FD_10234 | JGI IMG/M metagenome (IMG submission 10234) | reverse complement strand
ACTTGATATTTTGGAATTTTGGCTGAGGTTTTCCAGTTCGTATTGACGTCAAGTTCAACAATGACATCACAGGGACTTGAAGGGAGTTCCTCTTTGTAATGACCCCACCATATCCCCGGAAAGCCCTGATCGCAACTGGCGTCTTGCAGTTGAAAATGGGTAATCAGATATTGCAACTTCTGACCCTTGACTCGCAGTCTTCGGTGATAGGCCCCCTGAAACTGGCATTGTCGCAGCAATAAACGAGGGACTGGGTTGCCCATTCCACAGGGTTCGAGGTATCGCAACTCGTCTAATAACCCTTGTCCGAGGTCGGCCACCGTGACCTCTAAATCGTAGTTGAGGATTGGTTGAATCCCATCAAAACGTCCGAGATGGTGCAACAGTCGTTGATTGAGGGCTTCTCGTAACAGGGGTAAATTCTCCAGGGGAAGGCTTAACCCCGCTGCAAAAGGATGGCCGCCAAAACGATGCAGCAGATGGGACTGACTGTTGACTAACTCATAAAGATCTAAACCCGCCACAGATCGGGCCGATCCTCGGGCAAAGGGAGGGTCGCTAAAGGGGTCTTCGCAGAGTAAAACTGCCGGACGACCCCATTGGCTGGCGATTTGACCGGCCACTAAGCCTAACACCCCGACATCCCATTGGGGATCGCTTAAGACGATGACGCTGGTGGTGGAGAGATCGGTCTGTTCGAGTTGCTTTTGTACGCTTTGCAAGACTCGCTGTTGCACTTCTTTGCGGCGATCGTTGGCTTCGTCGGCTTGTTGGGCAAGCTGGCGGCTGCGATCGCCATCGCGGGAGGTCAACAACTCCACACAAAAGCTGGCATCGCCATAAATGCGACTGACGGCGTTGATGCGTGGCCCAATACCAAAGGATACATCTGTTGGGCGATCGCCGTGGCGTTGACACCGTAATAACAGTTCTTGCACCCCTGGATGGGTAGGTGTTGTCAATTGTCGTCGCAGTTGCACTAATCCCCGTTGGGCTAAATAGCGACAATCTCCTCGCAACTCCACTAAATCTGCAATCAAACCAATGGCCACCAAGTCTAGGAGACTCTCCAACGACTGTTGAGGAATGTCCGGTTGGGCGGCGTAGAGGGCTTCGACTAACTTATAGGCCACCGCCACCCCCGACAGATGATAGAGGGGATGATCCGAAGGGAAATTGCGAGGGTTAATCAAAGCTGTCACCGGGGGCCGTTGTGGTAACAGAGTATGGTGATCGGTGACGATGATATCGATGCCGAACTCCGCCGCATATTGGATTTCGTCGAGATTGGTACTCCCCGTATCACAGGTGACGATGAGGCGAATCCCCGCCGCCGCTAACCGCTCAATTCCAGGCCGGTTGAGTCCATGAGACTCCGTGAGGCGATTGGGAATGTGGTAGGACAAGTGTGGGGAATCTGGGCCACGGTGGAAAAACTGCCCCAGTCCCTCCCAAAGAACTGAGGTGGCGGTTACTCCGTCCGCATCGAAATCGCCCCAGATGGCCAGCGGTTCCTGGTTGGCGATCGCCTGTTGCAGACGGGCGATCGCCTGTTGCATTTCTGCCCCAAATGCAGCCGCAGCAGTCGGTCGGTAGTGGTCTGCATCGAGGAACCCCCGCAGGTCCGAGAGATCTCGTTGGTTGCGATTCCAAAGTAGCGTTGCCAAGCGTCTCCCCCCAGTAGGGGCGTACCGTTGCACCGCTCGTACAAACTCATCCGGTGGCGAGTCTGGGGTGCTACAGTGCCAAAAGGCTGGGGGATGTGACCGCTCCATTTACTCTCTCCACGTCGTCCACTGCCTCTCATTAACCGTTGTCTTTGAATGTCGAGAAGGAGTCGGAGGGGTTGAAATGACCGGGGAGGCCATCCCATCGCTCGCACTCACCTGAGGAATTTGGGAAATGTCACACTCACGATCAAGGTTGGCGAGATCCAGGGAGGGGTCATTCTCGGGGGAGACGGTTTGCGGCCGGCGATATCTCTGGGGCGATCGCGCCTCCCGAAGCCGGCGTGTTTTGGCAGCATCAGGACATCCTGGACAGATGGTGAAACTTTGAGCTAGATGAGCTGCATCTAAGGTCATCCTCACGGATTCGGAGACATCCCGCAGCAGGAAGTTACAGCTTGCATTCTCGGCCCGACGACGCAGTTCAACGAGTGAGGCCAGACCATTGCGATCGATATGGTGAATATCACCGAGATCCACAATCCAAGTTTTTTGTCCCGCCGCAATGGTCGCCAGAAGTTGTCCTAACTTCCGTTTCAGCTTGGCGGCACCATGGGCGTTGAGTTTTCCGTGGGGTCGGAGGACGATGGCCATCGCCGGTTTTGCACTCCCTCGATTGGGCAATCAGGTCTCAAACAACGGTTCAGAAGAGTTCAGACGGGTGTTTCCTTGGCATGAAGCCTCAAAAAGACGTCAGGAAACCGGGTGCATCCATCCTACCCTGAAATTTTGTTGGCTTTTAGGCTGTTTTCGATAACTTTGTCAAAGTTTCATAGAACTTTTAGCTTAGCTTTGCAAACGCGCTCGATTTTAGGGGGGATGGGTCAACCCATTCTCGATTTCGGGTGATTTGTGTTGACTTAAAAATCAACATCCGTTACACTAAAACAGGTTGCACCCCCAATCTCAAGTTACGATCGCCAACCCCCCATCAGCGGGGACGGTCTTCTAAGATAGGGAAGCTCTGCTGATCTAAGCCAACATGACCAGACTTCAATATCGACTGATGATCGGTGTCGCCAGCCTCAGTCTGGCGATCGCCATGTCCCTATCCGGGCCACTCCAGGCCAGCGACAATGGCCCCACCCTTGTCACCTGGCAACCCAATGTCTTAGAAGCGATTATCCTAGGGATGGTGCAAGGATTAACGGAATTTATCCCCATCAGCAGTTCCGCCCACCTAAAAGTGGTCCCTGAATTTCTCGGTTGGGGTGATCCCGGGGCCTCCTTCACCGCCGTGATTCAACTCGGTAGCATTGTGGCCGTAATTTGGTACTTTTGGTCCGATTTAATTCAAGTCTTTGGCGGTGGCCTGCGAGCCATTCGCGATCGCAACTATCAAAGCGAAGACTTTAAAATTGCCCTGGGCATTGTCATCGGAACCTTTCCCATTGCCATCATTGGCTTAGTCATCAAATTTGGCTTGCGAGAGTTTTATGAAATCACAGCCCGCAGTTCTGTAGTGATTGCGATCGTCTCCATTGTTATGGGACTATTACTGGGACTAGCCGAACGCTTTTGTCGTCACAAACGCAACTTTGAACAACTCAACACCCGCGATGGCATTCTGATGGGATTCGCCCAAGCCTTAGCCCTAATTCCCGGCGTCTCCCGGTCCGGTTCAACCATGACCGCCGGGCTATTTTTGGGCTTAGAACGGGCCACCGCCGCGCGATTTTCCTTCCTCTTGGGGTTGCCGGCCATCACCCTAGCCGGACTGGTCGAAATGGGCGATGTGATTGAGGCCACTCAAGACGTAGGATTGTGGCCCCTAACGGCTGGCATCCTCTCGGCTGGAGTCTTTTCCTATCTGGCGATCGCCTGGCTCATTAACTATCTCAAAACCCAGAGTACCTGGCTCTTTGTCTGGTACCGAGTTGCCTTTGGCATTGTGATTTTAGTCGGGCTAAACATGGGCGTATTGCAACCGTAATACCAGACCTTAAGCTGTAACCGTAATGAGACAACCTGCCTCCATCCCCGTCGGGATTTCTGACTTATATACCCTCAATGGACAACGGATCAGCCTCACTCAAGAACTCGGACGAGGTGGAGAAGGAAGCATTTATGCCATTGCCGAACATCCCCAGTGGGTGGCCAAGCTGTACCATGCCAACAAACTCACCCCCGATGGCTTAGCGAAGCTACATTTGAGTTTACGCTATCCGCCACAAAACCCCGCTATTGCTGCTCCCGTGGACTTGTTACTCAATCATCGCGGTCAAGTCCTGGGGTTTATGATGCCACGGGTTCCCCAAGGCTACCCTCTGCATGATCTCTATACGCCTCGCAGTCGTCGTCAGAAACTGCCCTTTTTCACCTATACCCATCTGCATCGAGTGGCCCGCAATCTCTCGGTGGCGGTGTCGGCGTTACATCATCGCGGCTATGTCATTGGTGATGTCAATGAGTCCAATATGTTGGTGAATCCTTCGGCGTTGGTGTTTCTGATTGATACTGACTCCTTCCAGATTCGCGATCGCCTCTCCGGGGTTGTCTACCGTTGTGGCGTGGGTAAACCTGAGTTTACGCCACCGGAATTGCAGGGTAAACGCTTCGATCGCTGCGATCGCACCCCGGCCCAAGATGCCTTTGGCGTGGCGGTTCTGATTTTCCAACTGCTGATGGAAGGAACCCATCCCTTTGATGGAGTCTATCTCAAATCCGGTGAACCGCCCTTAATTCAAGATCGCATTTTAGCCGGCTACTATCCCTATGGCCAGCGTTCCGTTCCTGTGCGGCCCAAACCCTTTGCCCCGCCGCTAACAACCCTACATCCCCAGTTGCAATCCCTGTTCTTACGCTGTTTCGAGACGGGCCATCAGCGTCCCGAGTACCGTCCTACAGCCGATGAATGGGCCATGGCCCTGACTCAAGCCGAACAGTCTCTCATCTCTTGTCAGCGGAACCCTCGCCATCGCTATGGAAGCCATTTAGCCAGTTGTCCCTGGTGCGATCGCACTGAAAAACTCGGCGGACGAGATCCCTTNNCNNGNCCNAATACGATTGTGCCACCAGTCCCGAAACGGCGATCGCGACCAAAACCCAAACCGCCGCGACGAGTTGAACCCACCATCTACCAGGCCCCACCTCGCCGCTTCGCCCGGCCCAAAAAACCCTTTCGCCGCAATTCTCGTCCTTGGCAGGTGATTATTGGTGGGACTCTCTCCTTAATCCTCGGCTATGGTGGCTATCAACACTGGCAGATTGAACAAGGCCGACAGATGCAGGTACAAGAAATTGCTCAACTGTATGGTAGCGGCCAATATGAACGCTGTTTACAGGCGGTACGCCAGGTTCCCTTGTCTGTGCGGGAGCGAGTTCAATCTCTCGGCGATCGCTGTCATCTCGGACAAGCCCGACAATTGGTGAGTTCAGGTCAGTTTAGCAGTGCCTTGGCTGAGTTACGACGACTCGATGATCCGACTCTGGCTCAAGACACCATCGCCCATCTGCATCAGCAGATTACCTCAGGACTCCTTGATGAAGCCCAAGCGTTTTATGACCAGGGCAAGCCAGAAACCGCTCTGGCGGTGTTAAACCGGGTTCCTCAGGGGACTCTCAGCCCCGCACAACGGCAGGAATTGGCTCATCAATGGCAACAAGGGTGGCAGGAGAATCAACGGCGGTTTGAGGCGGCTCAGGCGGCGCTCGGGGCGCAAAATCCTCAAGGGGCGATCGCCCAAACTCAGGAGTTGACCACAGATCATTGGCAGCAGCAGGGGCAAGAACTCCGCGATCGCGCCTATGGGCAGCTTATTAACCAGGCTCTCACCGACGAAAACCTCAGTCAAGCTGAACAATGGCTTGAGAAGATCCAAGATACGCGTCAACAGGGCCGCCTCACGTCTCGACTGGGGACTCTACGCGATCGCCTGGAGTACGAAGCCAACCGCGAGTCACTACAACAAGCCTGGACTGCCCTCTATAACGGGGATTTCCAACTGGCTCAAGAGCGGATGAGTCAGTTAAGTGGTAACGTCAGCCAACTCAACAGCTTGGGCGATGAACGGCCCCAACGTCTCCGCCAAGCTCTCTCGAATTATCGTCAACTGCAAACTTGGCTGATGAGCGAGGAGTGGCAACGGGCGAATACTTGGACTCGTCAACAACTGCAAAGCTTCGCCAATCGGCGAGTTTCTTGTGAGGAGGTTCAACTGTTAGATCAACTTTGGAATGAGCAAAGTTCAGGAGAACAGGGGTTGCGGCAACAATTGGAGTATAAACAGGAGCAAGAGATTTTAGGACAACTCAATCTCAGTTTGAGCAACAGCAACAGTTACATCAGATGTATCCCCGGCGATCTATGAGCGGTCAAACGGGTGCAGATCTCGATTATCGCTTGGCAAATTGTTTAGGCTTAAATTAAGAATAACTGCGTTTTTTGAGTTGTATTAAATAATAAATAAAGACAATAATAAGAGTTAGAAAAAAACTTAAAATAGCGAAGACCAAAAAGACAACACCTGCCGTAATCCCTTCAATTCCAGCGATATCATAGTAAAACCGTTGACTCACTCTCAAATCTAGGGTGTTGTCAGGATTACGATGAAATATAAACTCATAAACCGGATAGCGATCGTTGGCAATTTGTCCCGCATTGAAGCCCACCATAACATAGTTTTCGCCGGCGGAGTCTTGGGCTTCAATAATAAGTCCGCGAACGTTATTGGCAGCTAGTTCTTCATAGCCGGGTTCGACGAGAAAGAGGCGATCGCTGGCGAGTATTGCCGCTTCAATCTCTCCAAGTTTAGAAGGGTCAATTGTCGGGAAAACTTGATTCAACAAACCTTGATTGTAGAGAGAAATTAGAACCCGTGAACTATCACAAAACTCCGTATTACAGCGATTTGAAGCACAATAGGGCAAGTCATCGGATAAGGGGGATTGTCGTGATGAAGAACAGTTCCAGTCTGGTGCAATCTCAAAGCGAGGTGGTTCAATGGTTTCCGGGGCGATGATTGGCGTAATTGATTGAATCTCACTCCAGCGATTGACGAGTCTTGGAACAGGAGGTGGGGTAACAAAATAGCCCCAGTACATCCTAGAAAACGTTGACGCCAACCCCGCTGAGAGGATTAACAACGGCACAAATAAACGCAAAAAACGTTGTAACATAGAGCGATCGCCTTCCTCAATAATTTGTAATATTTTTCTTCTCCCCTCTCCCGTTCTGGGAGAGGGGTTGGGGGTGAGGGTCTTCCACCACTGATTTAGGACGGCTATAGATACCCCAGAAAACCCATTAAACGGTATTTCCTGAAGACCCTAAATCAAACATTCTGGTCGGCACAAATTGCCGCACCAATCAAACCAACTTTCGGTTCTAAAACCACCTCGACCGGCATTTCTTTGAGCAATGGACTAACTCGTCCCTTATCCAAATAGGCCGTCATAAAGGTATCATTACGATGGAGGAGGGGCAAAATTTTCGCCGCAATTCCTCCAGCAACATAAAGACCGCGATAGGGCAATAGTTTCAGGGCTAAATTTCCCGCTTCTGCACCATACGCTGACACAAACATCTCCATAGTTTTCTGAGAAATCTCGTCAGATTCATCGAGAGCAGCGTTCGAAATGGCGGCGGCGGGAGTTTCCGCAGCCAGCATTTTACCGGTGTTGGGGTGATTTTGGAAATGGCGATCGCACAAAAACTGGTAAATTGAGACAATCCCTTGGCCCGAAACCACTCGTTCAACCGAAACTCGTTTCAAAGACTGACTGGTTTTAAGATAATCCAAGAGGTCAAATTCCAGGGGGGTACGGGGTGCAAAATCGCTATGTCCGCCCTCTGTTGCCCCCACATGGGTCTGTTTTCCCCGACCGATGAGAAAACACTGCCCCAGTCCCGTTCCTGCCCCTAAAACCGCCAAAGGAGCGTCGCTTCGCTGTTTTTGGCTGGGGTCAGCCTCCTGAAGCACATATAAATCCTCGGCCTGAAGTCCGAGAACCCCATAGCCAATCGCGGCGAAGTCGTTAATCAAAGTGACCGCCTCAATGGTCAACTCGTCGGCGAGGCGGGGTCCCTCTAAAGACCAAGAGAGGTTGGTCAATTGTGAACTGTTGTTGACCACTGGGCCGGCGATACCGAAACAGGCCCGAGCCACGCCGCCGGAGTAATCCGCCTCTTGCAAGAAGGCTTTGACAATGGGAACTAAATCAGGATAGTCCTGACTGGGGTAGTTCTGCTCATGGAGCAACTTCAATTGGGGACAGTCTTGGTCTTGAGTGACTTTAACTAATCGGAGAATGGTTTTGGTTCCGCCAATATCACCGGCGAGGACAACGCTCATACAGACTTGACTCGATAGAGTTTCCCTTCTCATTTAAGCTCAAATCTGTCTGCAACCCTCAGCTCAATTGAAGCGAACTTGGGTTTCACTCTCCCTCAGATGGCTGGTGTCTCCCCTTAGGTCGAGACGCCAACCGCCGTCAGTCTCGGTGAACTGCACTAAGCTACAGCAGGCGGCCTGAATCTCAACCGGTTCAGCCAGCAATCCTTGAGTCATCCCGGCGACGGTGGCCCCATGACCGACAAAGAGGATATCTCCCGAGGTTTGAGCCACCAGATGACGAGCGGTGTCCCCGGAACGTCGCCAACATTGCTGTTCACGGGTTTCAGGATATTGGGGATGGAGGTGGGAGCGATGGCTGAGGTCAAGGCGAGGAAATTCTGCCTGTAACTCTTGGGGAGAGGCGATTTCGGGCATTTCCGTCATCCAGTCAGGATTGAGCCATTCGCCGATTCCCGCTTCGAGATACAGGGGAACCGCCAGTTGTTCAGCGACAGCGTGAGCCGTGGTGACGCAACGGCGGAAGGGAGAGCTAAAAATGGTCAATTGTCCGGGTTTTGCGTTTCGCTTAAGTCGTTCGGCGAGGTCTTGAGCCTGTTGTAACCCCAATTGCGAGAGGGGAGGGTCATAGCGTCGGGGAGCGGTTTCAAACCATTCGGGATATTGGAAATCGTAGCGATGGCCATGGCGAGCAATCCAGATGATTCGCTCGGATGAGGGATTAACACTTGGGTTGGAGGTCATGGGAAGAATGGGTCGAGGTTCACGTTGCTTTAAAATGGAATTACTCAGCATCCTGACCCTCAGCTTAAGCAATGTCATGGGGCAATTCAATTGCAACTCAGTTGTTTTTAGACCTTGATTTAGTACGGGTTGTGCAACGAATGGTCGCTAAATGACATTGACACGCGATAAGGGGATGGGTAGCAGTAGCTCGATGATATCGGATGGATGCAACGGGTCAGGTTAAGACGAGAATACGCGTTTCCCCGTTGGTTGTTGTTCATTGTTTATGGCTATCAGAGTAGCGTTCAACTAGAGAGTCCCGTTAAAGAGGTTTATGGCTAAACGACGAAAAAAAACATTTCCCTGTGGACATAAAGGCTATGGCAAAACCTGTCATCGCTGTGAGCAGGAACGACGTGAGCAAGAGAAACAATGGCAAGTTCTGCAACAAAAGCAACTTGAAAAGAAAGCCTGGGAAGCGACGTTTGAGAAGGATGATATTGATTTGCGATCGCTCCCTCAATATGTGGTGTTAAAGGCTCGGGATATTATAGCGGCGTTAGCCCAACAGCAAAGTTATCGAGACTTTAATGGTAAGCGCATGAGACACGATCGCCAAATTATTAGTATCCCCATCACTCGTAATTATCGCATGATTTGCCGAGATAATGGGGAATTTGTCATTCCCCAGTCGGTGCTATCTCATGAGGATTACAACGTTAAAAAACCGGGGGCTTAGGTGAGTTGAGTTTAACTGATTAACTGAGGTCCTCGCAAATGCGGTCAAAGGCGGCGGCCGGATGCTCGGACTGGGTAATCGGACGACCAATGACAAGATAGTTGGCTCCCGCTTGCAACGCCTCCTGGGGGGTCATCACCCGTTGTTGGTCGCCTGAAACCCCCCAGGAGGGGCGAACACCGGGGCAGACAAGGAGGAACTCATGACCGCAGATTTGTCGCAGTTGCTGGGCTTCCTGGGGGGAGCAAACGGCGCCTGCTAACCCGGACTCCTGGGCTAACAGAGCCATCTTTAGGGCATATTCGGGGAGTTCGATGGGAACCTGAAGGTCAAAGGCCAGTTCGCGGGCGTTGAGGCTGGTGAGGAGGGTGATGGCGATCGCCCTCGGTAGGGGCTGTCCAGCGGCGGCTGCACCCTCTTCTAGCGCCCGCTGAGCGGCTTTTAGGGCGGGCCGGCCGGCGCTGGCGTGGAGGGTCAGCAGGTCCACGCCATAGCGAGCGGCGGAGCGACAGGCTCCGGCGACGGTATTGGGAATATCATGGAGTTTTAAGTCTAAAAATATGCGTTTGTCTCGTGCTTTGAGATGGTCGAGAATGGGAGGACCGGCACTGATGAAAAGTTCCAGCCCAACTTTCCAAAATTGCACATTGGGAAGTTGAGCCACTTGAGAAATTGCTGTTTCGAGATCAGGGACATCTAGGGCAACAATAATACGACCAGTAATAGAGGTGTCTGAAGCATTATTTGACATCGTTTTTTTGAGGATATATGAACTTGAGTATTATAGGCTAGATTCGTCCCTACAGCTTACGAATGGGTAAGGTAATCTCAAAGCGAGTTCCCTGATTTAGCGTTGAATCACAGACGAGACTTCCCCGATGTTGTGTCACAATCGCTTCATAGCTATTATACAACCCTAACCCAGTTCCTTGTCCCACATCCTTGGTGGTAAAAAATGGCTCAAAGATTCTCGTCTGATGCTCGGGTTTAATCCCAATTCCATTATCATGGATTATAACTTGAATTACCGATTTATCAAACAAACGAGTTTCTAAATGAATACGTCCCTGTAGCGGAGTTGTTTCAGTCTGTTGTCTGGCTCGAATCCCATCAATGGCATTATTGATGATATTCATAAAAACTTGATTGATATAAATTGCAAAACATTCAACCTGCGGCAACTTATTGTAATTCTTGATAACTTGAATTGACGGAGCGTCGGTGTCTCGTAAGCGATGCTGCAAAACCAAAAGAGTGCTATCTAAGCCATCGTGAATATCGACAAACTTGAGTTCCGCCTCATCTAAACGAGAGAAATTCCGTAAACTGAGGACAATTCGTTGGATACGTTCTGAACCAGAGCGCATCGAGGTAATGAGTTTGAGGAAATCCTCTTGCAGAAACTCAAAGTCAATCTCCTCCATGAACTCTAAAATTTCAGGGTCGGGTTTTGGGGTTTTGGCTTGATAGAGTAACAGCAATTTGAGAATATCCTCAAAATACTCCTGAGCTGGCGTGAGATTACTGTGGATAAATCCAATTGGATTATTGATTTCATGAGCGACACCCGCCACAAGCTGACCTAAGCCGGTCATGGTTTCATTTTGGATGAGTTGAGCTTGGGTTCGTTGGAGTTTTGATAATGCATCGGTTAAAGATGCAGCTTGTTGTTTTAACTCGATTTGTTGCTGTTCGAGTTGTTGATTAACGTCTGAGAGTTCTTGAGTTCGCTCTTTAACACGAATTTCTAGGTCTTGTTTAGCATTTTTTAGCTCACGAACCGCTTGAGTTCGCTCATGTAAAATTGCCATTAATATCAAAACGGCAATCGATATTACAGCAATAAAAGAGTCTAGAAATAGCAACGAAGTATTGAGGTTATCTCGTACAAAAATACTTCGTTCCTGAACGGTTCCAATCACAGCAAAAGACGTTGTCATAACCACTGCTGATGTTGTCCAGGTGGCGGGGAAGCGAAACACCGCCCAAACCAATAACGGCATCATCAGATATTCAATGGGAGCTTGTTCAAAAAAGGCAAATTTAATTACAATACTTGACAAGACCAGCCAAGATAAAATCTCGAGTAAGTTTTGTCTTACAAAACCCTGGATTACCTTGAAAGTTTTCTGTTTAGCTGGGGTAAACCAAACTAAAAGACAAGGTGCATAAATAATGACACCCGTAAAATTCGCTATCCACCAAGTTAGAAACACATAGCCAAATTCAGAGCCGGTAATCCATTGCGCAATCAATAACGCCGCCACCCCAAAAGTTGCACTGATAAGTTGACTGATGAGTCCCCCCCAAATGATAAAGAGAAAGACATGATTGGTTTGTTGAAGGGGATAGCGACTGCGAGTGAAGCGTTGCACTAAATGAGCGCCGATAAGAGCCGTTAGGGTGTTTCCTATGGCTGTGACAACGCCAATGGCTAAACTGACGGGACTGGGGCCGAGAATGGGATAGGTACTAAAGGCGCCGATGAGGATTCCCGGCCAGACTTGGGAACCCCAAATTAGGATAACCGCGAGGCTAAATCCCGCCGGAACCCAGACGGTGGCCACATCTCCGGGGAGAACCGCCAGTTTCATTCCGACTAAGGCGACGAGGTTATAAAAGACGGCGATGAGCAGAATGCGAAATAAATTCTGATGTTTCCAGATAAATCGGCGGATGTTTGACATAGGAGTTAACGGTGGACTTAACGGTAACGAACTAGGTCATAGCGGTAGCCATTTATTTTTGGAAGTTGACGGCGTGGAACTCGCTCTCCAATGGGTTCTTTGGCAGCAAATTGTCCACCACGATCGCCTAATTTGTGGGCATGAAAATTGACATACCAAACATCAAATGGGGGTGGTATATCTTGCAGTTCTTGTGCTAAAATATCAGTAGGATAGGCTTGAGGCTCTGGATGTGCTAGCAAAAAATATTGAGATTGAGAAAAGTTGTATTTTGCCAAGTCCCAGGCGATCGCCTGCAAGCGCCCGGTCTGTCCATGATGCTTATGAGTTGTGGCTAGAACCACCGGTACATCAGAGGTTTGGCGGATAACTTGCGCCAGGCGATCGCCGCGATGATGTTGTAAATAACTAAAATTGGTCACCACACTTAAACTTCCTAAAAGGGCGATTCCAGCCAAGATATAGAGTTGTTTTGAGCGACGATTCCACAGGGTCTCTAAACCAGAAGCAAGAACTAAAATAACAATCGGCAAAAGCGGGAAAAAGAAGCGCGGCGCTAGCGTTAAATCATTGCCCGTCAAATAGGTGATTCCTAAAAATAGCAAAAGTCCCACAATAAACACCTCCAGCCAAATTCTCGACTGGGGGGGATGATGGGGACTAAAAAACTCTAATAATTGCCATACTTTCCAGAGGATAAACAGTAATATCAATCCCGTAATAACAATCCACCAAAGCGGTAGCACCAACGCATCCAGAGGCGCCATCAACACCATCGACACCAACCATAAAATGGTTCGTCCTAGCGGTGGAAAAATGCCCAAATCACCATCCGTCACCCAATCCGTTAAATCACTGTCCGCAAATCGTCTCCAAACCGGAAGCCAAACCAGTCCAGCCACCGCCGTACCCACCGCCGCCACTCCCACCCCTCGCCAGGGTTTAGCCGTGCGGGAAATCGGTCCTTGTAACCGTCCCTGACACCAATGTTTGCCTAAAACTAGCCCTTGAATGAGGGGAACTAAACCAAAAAAATAATGAACCGCAATGCCCAAACCATTGACAAAAATCCAAAAAAATGTCCAACCCCAGAGCCAATGGCGGGCCGGGGAATGGTTCTGTACGAGACTTTCGACGGCCAAACTAAAAGCATAAAACGAGGCGATCGCCAGTAGAATAGCTAACGTATAGTGGCGTGCTTCTTGGGCCAAGAAAATCCCCAGCGGCGACAACGCCATCAACGCCGCCGCCAACTCAGCCACCGTCTCCGAAGCAAAAGACCGTTTCGCCAAACCATACAGCGCCGGAATCGTCAGAGCGCCCCAAAACGCTGAAAACGCCCGACTGGCCCAGAGAAGCTGCTCTTGNGGAAACCCTTGTAACCAGAGATGATTGAACAAAAAATAGAGCGGTGGGTGGGTGCTTTCGCTCATTAGATGCTGCCAGACATCCCCCAGGCCCGTCGTTGGGGAGCGTTGTAGCGGCTCCAGTAACTGCTCCGGGGAGATAAACTCATTCAGGGGAACCCCAAGAAAGCTATTCCCCAAACTAAAGACGAGGGTGGCACATTCATCGGTCCAGGGGGGCAAAGTTCCTAAACCGATACATCGTAATACGAGTCCCAGTAGGAACCAGGCAAAAAGTCTCATCAGCAAGAGTGAATCGTTAACAGGAGCAAAACCTAACCCTATCAAAATGGGATAGTTTTTCAGCCATCAAGCAGGTATCCGTTGACAGGCCATTAACATTAGCCATTATCTGGCGGATTCGAGGCATCTGTGTCAACGGCTGTGGGCCGATACCGCTCATAGAACCAAAGTTGCACACCCCCTTGCAACTCAAAAGCATCAGGGAGGCGGCGGAACTCATCCGTCAGGGCTTTATTTTGCAAAAACGCCTCCGAGATTAGACGTATCATAGTCTGAGATTGCGATCGCACCACCTGTTCATCCTGCAACTCAATCAGTTGCGGCGGCGTCGCCACAATCACCACATCCGCCTCTGATACGGTTTCCCAGGGAGAAACAGGACCATCAAAAATGGCAACAGGGAGTAACGTCAAGGGAGACGACGAACCAAATCGTTGAAACGCCTCCGACTGAAACATCGACGCATTCACCTGATTCGAGGCCGCCAACAGCGCCACCGTTTGCTGCTGCTGACTCAACCCTTGCAACCGCCGCAACAATCGCTCCAATTCCGCCGTATCTTCTCGTACCAGTGGCGGGTGAGCCTTGGCCAAAAAACGGTTTAGGGAAACTCTCGCCAACACTCGTTCTGGGAAAGGTTCCGAGAGCGTTGACGACTGGGGTACAGACAGCATCCCCAACCCTGACGAGACATTCACCAACAAATAGGCCCCCAATAGCACCAATCCCCAACGTCGTTGCCGCTTTTCGAGTAAACCCTCAATAAACGCCAACAGGCCCAACACCAACCAAGGCGTTAAATGTAGCGTGTAGTGAAGATTGCCATAACGCAACTTAAGCAAGACAATTACCAACGATAACCCGGCCGCTATCCCCACGACTCGCCAACCCGGCTGGCCCCAACGCTGACTGAGCAGCCATCCCACGATGGCCATAGCCCAAAGTCCCCAACCATAGGCCGCTCCCGTGCGTGAGAGCATTACCCCCAGGGGCAGACTCCAAAGCTGATAGCGACTGCTGAAATCCGTTGTCATCGCCTTCTGAGTGAACTCCGGGGCAACAATCGCCATAATGATTAGACTGACAATGCCCACCATTGCCAATCGTAACCAGAGAATTAGGGATTGTCGCCAATCTTTCCCAAAGTTGAAACGTTGCGATAGGGCAACCGCCAACACTAACGTTAAGGCAGCATAGGCAAAATGACGACGCAACAGAACCGTCAACGCAAGCATCGCCCCCAGGGCCAGAATTTGCCAAGGTTGTCGGAGGCGGGGATAGCGCAGATAGAGCCAAATTGCCCAAACCAATACCATGGCGCCACCAATATCGGGATAACCGCGCAACATGGGAATCCAGGTCATGGGCAAGAGGAGGGTTAAAACAGTGGTGAACCAAAAGATAGGTCGTTTCCCCCAGGTTCCTAAATGGCGCAAGGGCAGTTCTGTGGCAATTGCGCCCATCCCGAGAGCAAAAGGGATGAGGTACATTAGGGCCAGACTGAGAATATAGGCCAGGCGGCTATGGTGTCCTAGCTGGAGAATTGGCAGTAGGGGCAGACTATGCAGGGCATTTTTCTGTTGACTCAGGGTTTGACGCACAAACTCCCAGCCGTCACTGGGGGATTGGCGAAAGACATCGGCCACAAGAATGGCGTAGTTATGATAGTCGGCGTAATCCCACCAATAAAAGCCCGTTTCGGGGGTGACATAGCGGACAACAACGCTGACAACTGTCAGCAGCAAGAGGACAGCGGCGAGGCCATCGCTGGCGCGAAGTTGGGTCATCAACGAATTATGAGATTGTTTAAATGGACTAGAGTGGAGTCGGCCGTGTTAAGGCTGAGTCGCAGATAGGCCGCATCCTCGGCGGGAGTTAGGCTGAGAGAGTCCTGGAATGGCTGGGGGGAGGTGATGGGGACACCGTTGGCGTTGAGGAGTTGTAGGGAGATGGGGGTGGTTTCGGGGCTGAGATTCATCTCGACGGTGACGCGGTGAGGGTTGGGAAACTTGCCTATATAGAGGAGATGAACCGGTTGGGAAGATGTCTCTAGGGTCAGGTTCGCGGGATGGCTGCCCTGATATTGGCCCCTGAGAGGTGTTTCTGGGGTGAGATTAACCCAATCTGATTGTAAACCGGGGCGATCGCCGAATCGGGATTTCATCTCAATTAGGGTTTTGACCGCCGTGTCCCAAGTGGTGGGCCGTCGTCGCTGGTAGAGGGAGACGGTGACGTTATCATCGAGGGCGAAGCGTTGGGGCAGTCTCTCAAAATCATCGGCGATCGCCCAGGCTTCTGTAAAGACCTGATAGGGAACGGCAATCACTTGTTGCTGAGTCAGAGGCAGATGATATTGCAAGGGGTCGGCTAAGACAATATACTCGGCCGCCAAGAGGGGTTCGAGGGGATAAATACTATTGGAGTCGGCGGTGGGAAGTCCAATAATCTCAATTCCGCAAGGAATATGACAGTCGAGGGGAATCGAGTCTGGGGGATAACGCCGCCAATGGGCATTCCGAATTAGGCCGCGATTGAGACGACTGGAGGCGGCGATAAGATGAATTGGCTCGTCGTTGGGGGTCAGTTGATGTAGAGTCTCCACCAAACCCATCAACTCATCATAATCCTGGCGCACTAAGGGCGGATGGGCGCTGGCCAACAGTTTGCGCCCTGGGAAGGTTGGGGTTCCCAGGGGAGTTAGGGACAGCAACAGATTGAGAATGAGGACACCTAGCAGCAGTTGACGGGGGAGGCGCGGTAGGGAAAGCCACAACAGCGTCAGACTGAGGATGACGACGGGGGTGAGATGGAGGGTATAGTGAACCGAATCATAGCGTAGCAGAAAGACTTGGAAGGCGATCGCCAACCCGCCCCAAATGCCTAAAAATGCGCCCACCTTCGGGGTAATCAGTCGCCGTCGCCAACTGCGCCCCAGTCCCCAAATTGCCAAGGCCCAGATGAGATAGCCATAGGCTGAAGCGAAATAGTCGATACTTTCGGGAATGGGGAAACTGAAGGAGGCGTAAACGGCGCGATGGTTGGCCGTGAGGGCGCGATAGGTGAAGTCCGGGGCGACGGCCCAGAGTAGGCCCAGGCCCGCCAGAACCATCATGGCCATATCGCGGCTATAGCGTCCCAGGGCGGCGCTAAGTTGGCCCGGGGAGTCCCAGGCTATGGGGTTCAGTCTATCCCATAACTCCACCAAGGCGATCGCCGCCCCCACGGCCAAACCACCATAGGCGAAGTGACGGCGAAACAACACCGCCAGGGCCAACAGTCCGCCAATGGCCGCAAACCTCCAGCAACGCCGTTTCCCGAGATACACCCCGCCCGCGGCCACCACGCACAGCATCCCCACGCTATCGGGAAATCCCCGCCAGAGGGGAATCCAGGTCAGAGGCATCAACGCACCCAGGGCCAAGGCGCTTTGAACGGATTTTTGGGGCTTAATGTCTTGACAAATGAGCCGAGTTATGAGTGCAATTAGGCCAATAAAGGGTAATCCATAGACGACGGTTAGGGCGATGATATAGGCCAACCGTCCAGTTCCCAAGATTAGCAAAATCGGCAGTAGAGGAATGATATAAAGAAGATTATAATCGGCGTTGAGGGAGTTTACAATCCGCTCTATTCCCGCCGAAAATGAAGTTTGAAAGGCTAAAATCAGTTCTGTGGTTCGGTGCTGATACACCACAAAATCAGTCCAATATAATGGCGTTTCACTGAGGACGTAGATGGCGGCTATTGTGGGCGGTAAGAGCCAGAAAAGATATTTTTTAAGAAGAACTTGATTTACCCTCATTCGGTCGTCAGAAAATGTGGTGTATTGTAAGCTAGACCCTGGGAACGAAAATCAGTTAATATCAAGTCGGTTTATTTACGGGTTATATACAAAGCACGGTCATTCCTGCGCGCAAATCCATCTGTCATTCATACCATCCATACAGCCTTTGTCTCCCGCGAGAATAGCTAGGGAAAATAGCGATAGATATCTTTACGATGTAGCACGCGAGCGAAGGTAACTGTTTCGCCATCAAAGAAAATTCCTATTCGGTAATCGCCGAGGCGAATTCGATAAGCATTTTCATCCCCTTTTAGCTTTTTTAAGTTACCAATTTCTTCAAGCTTTAACAAATTAGGAATCTCTGTAAATGCTAACGCTTTTATTGTTTCAAATCTGGGGGTACTTTTCAGAGCCTTCAAGTCTTTTAAAAAACTAGGCTTATACTCAGTTTTCATTCTTTCTCAAGTTCAGCTAAGGCGGCTTCCAAGTCCAAAGAAGTTTCATTTTTGACTTCCATCATGGCTTGATAAAGTCCCTCTTCTTCAATAACTTCTAGCAGTCGCTTATAATCACTGAAATCCAAGATTACCTTACGAATTGTACCGGAAACATCTGTAATCAATTCTTGGGCAAAGGGATATTGTTCTGCTTGCATAGTGTCTCTCTGAATTCAGTTTATCGGCAAATTCTATTAATAAATATAACATAAACTTGGGCAGCAGGTTTTCCTGGGAAGACTCTTCACGGTGATTCCGGGACTCCCAACGGTCATTCCCGTCCCCTCTGCATGGGGATACTCACCGCACTGACAGCCTTATTCAGAGCCTGAACATAGTTCTCCTGCTCTTGGCATCCCATCCCTTGCTCAAACCAGATTTTACAGTCGGGAGCTTTTGTCATGGTTCCTTAACTTTTGCCAAGTCTTCTGTCTGTGGTTCTACCGAGATATTCCCAGTCAGCAATTCTCATTATGAAAACTATTCTCATTTTGGTTAGTGAGTCGAGTGGTTTACCGGTGGTTTACTCATCAAGATTTATAGAGTTAGGAACTCAGTCCAGACGATAACAGGACTTGATTCTAGGTTTTATAGAATACCATTTTTTGATAGGCTTGCTAGACATCAACGCGGGCGGAGGGCGACCCCAAAGGTTCGCCCCGACTTGATAAAACATGAGATAAAAACCCTCGATTACATCCGTTCTAAGACTTTAATTCCTAACAGAGATAACCCAGTTTTTAGGGTTCTCGCGCTCAAATCACACAAGACTAAACGAGAGGTTCGTAACGGTTCTTCCACTTGTAACACCGGGCATTTGTCATAAAACTGATTGAATTTCTGACTCAGTTCAAACAAATACTGACAGAGACGATTGGGTAGTAATTCCTCAGCTACTTCATCGAGAATTTCTGCTAAACTCAATAAATGTTTTGCCAAAGTCAATTCCGCATCCTCGGAGAGTTTTAACTCAATTTCGCCAAGATTTTCAAAGTCAATGTTTCCTTTGCGACTAATTCCTTGAACCCGCACATAGGCGTAAAGCAAATAGGGAGCAGTATTGCCTTGTAACGACAACATTTTGTCATAACTAAAAATGTAGTTACTGGTGCGGTTCTGACTTAAATCGGCGTATTTCACCGAACTCATCCCCACAACTTCCGCCACCTGTTCAATAAACTCAGGAGATTCCGATCGCCCCTCGGCCTCAATCCGTTGTTGCAAATCCACTCGGGAACGATTCACCGCTTCATCGAGTAAATCCTTGAGGCGCACTGTCTCCCCAGCGCGGGTTTTGAGCTTTTTCCCATCTTCCCCCTGCACTAAACCAAAGGGAACATGAACCGCCTCAACATCTTCCCGAAGCCAGCCGGCCCGTTGGGCTACTTGAAACACTTGGGCAAAGTGAGTTCCTTGGCCCGCATCGACCACATAGACAATTCGTTTGGCCCCGTCTTCGCGAATGCGATAGCGTAAGGCAGCCAGGTCTGTCGTAGCGTAGTTATAGCCGCCGTTGGATTTTTGGATAATTAGGGGTTGAGGGTTTCCATCTTTGTTCTGGTAGCCTTCTAGGAAGACACATTTTGCCCCTTGATCTTCAACGAGTAAGCCGCATTCCTCTAAGTCTTGCACGACTTGGGGGAGTTGGTCGTTATAGAAGGATTCGCCCCGTTCGCTTAGGTTAACATCGAGGCGATCGTAGATTTTCTGAAATTCTCGCCGAGATTGATCGCACAGGAGTTTCCAGGCTTGGCGAGTTTCGGGATCTCCCGATTGCAGTTTGACGACGTTGTGGCGGGCATTTTCTTGAAATTGGGGATCTTCGTCGAAGCGGAGTTTGGCTTTTTTGTAGAAACTCACTAAATCGCCAATGTCCAACGCATCCGCTTGGCTGAGGGCGTCGGGGTAGACATCGCGCAGATAGGCAATTAACATCCCAAATTGGGTTCCCCAGTCGCCCACATGATTCAGACGTAGGACATCGTGACCCTGAAATTCTAGGACACGGGCGATCGCATCGCCGATAATGGTCGATCGCAGATGGCCCACGTGCATCTCTTTGGCGATATTGGGGCTAGAGAAATCCACCACAACTCTCTGTGGGTCAGGGGTTGGGGCAATTCCCAGGCGATCGCTGCCTTGCATCTGTTGCAATCGGCCTTCGACAAACTCCCGCTTCAGTCGTAGGTTAATAAACCCCGGCCCAGCAATTTCGGGCGCGTCACAGAACTCTGAGACATCCAAGGCCTCGACAATTTGGCTGGCGATGGCCCGAGGGTTCTGTTTCAGGGGTTTAGCCAGAGACATGGCCAGATTGGCCTGGTAATCGCCAAATTTGGGGTTATTGGTGGCGGCTAGGAGGGGATCGGTATTGGCGTAATCGTCACCGAAGGCGGCCACGAGGGCTGCACTGAACTGCTGCTGAAGCTGATGGAGAATCGAAGACATGGATGCTATGGATGATGGGCGCGATCGAGGATACCTGAAGGCTGTAGGATCTGGGAATAGCGGTGAGGTTGAGTCTAGGGTTAGGCTTGGGGCGCGTTTAACTAGGGTTTAACTGAGCCAGTAGGTCTTTTTGCACTACCTCTGGGGGGCGATCGGAGTCAATCCGCAGCAGCTTATCCTGGGGTTTGTAATAGCCGGTAATGGGGATGGTGCGTTGGTGAAATAGGTCAATTCGTCGTCGTACAATTTGGGGAGCGTCATCGTCGCGCGATCGCTCCAAAGACCGCTGCATCAACACTTCAACTGGTGCATCGAGCCAAATAGCCCAATCGAGCCGTTGGCCCATATCCTGGAGTAAAAAATCCAACTCCTCGGCTTGGAAGGCGGTGCGAGGGTAGCCATCGAGAAGCCAGCCGTTGGCAGCGTCGGCTTGATTGAGGCGATCGCGGATAAACTCAATGGCGATCGCATCGGGAACCAACTCCCCCTGTTCCACATAGGGTTTCGCTTTAATCCCCAGAGGCGTGTCAGCGGCGATCGCCTTACGGAAAATCTCCCCCGTCGCAATCCAGGGAATCCCTAGATTCTCACAGAGTAATCGTCCTTGGGTTCCTTTTCCGGCGCCAGGTCCTCCTAAAATGACCAATCTCACAAATCCCGTCTCCTCAGTGAAACAATGAACAAAATGTAGGGGATGATGTCATCTCTCGATTTTCCCCTTCTCAGTTTTCCCTTCTCAGTATAGATGAGGTCTCGGCCCGGTGGCGATCGCCCCCCCATCAGCCTGAAACCCGGACTCGTGAGATTCGCCTCAGCCCAATCCGGCCCAATTTCCCACAAAATAGGGTAGGGTGAAAAGCCGACACTCAACCCATCGTCCTCTAACCATCGTCTTCTAACCATCGTCCTCTAACTCCCCCTGTAGCGAATTGTGATTAAAAACGACACTTGGATCGCCCAAATGGCTGAACAAGGGATGATTTCCCCCTTTGAGCCGCAACAAGTCCGCCGCGTCGGAGATCTGCCGGT
>P_2C_Liq_1_UnCtyDRAFT_1000295_pt1 | contig 21618 bp, 21 predicted proteins | sample Pon2CUnioCityCA_2_FD_10234 | JGI IMG/M metagenome (IMG submission 10234) | reverse complement strand
GCCATGGCTGCATCAGGGTTGGCTTTGAGCCACGCTGTGGCGGCTTCGGCCGGATCTGCACCATCGTTCAGGATCGCGCCCATGATTTCGTTTTCCATGGCCAGTGAAAACTTGAGGTTGCCCAAGAGCGCGCCGACATTTGCACATTCTTCAACATAGCCTGCGCGTGTGTTGGTGTAGACGGTTGCGCCGCCAAAGTTTGGGCCGAAGTACGCGTCGCCACCTGTCAGATAGCCCATTTCAAAATTGGCGTTCATGGGGTGTGGCTCCCACCCGAGGAAGACGATCGGCTCGCCTTTCTTGTTGGCGCGATCCACCTGTGACAGCATGCCTTGCTCGGAACTTTCGGCCACTTCAAACCCGTTCAGATCAAACGCGTTGTTGTCGATCATGGTTTCGATCAGGCGGTTGCCGTCATTGCCAGGCTCGATGCCGAAAATTTTGTCATCCAGTGCGTCGCGGTGTGTGGCGATATCGGCAAAATCCTTGATGCCCAAGTCCATCGCGGCCTTGTTGACGGCGAGAGTATATTTTGCGCCTTCGAGGTTTTCGCGCACAGTTTCAACCGTGCCTGCCTCGCGGTAGGGGGCGATGTCGGCTTCCATTGTCGGCATCCAGTTGCCGAGGAACACATCGATATCGCCTTGGGCCATGGCTGTGTATGTGACGGGCACAGACAACAGCTTGATGTCGGTTTCATAACCGAGCGCTTCCAGCACGGTCGTGGTTGCGGCTGTGGTGGCTGTGATGTCAGTCCAGCCAACGTCCGAGAATGTGATTTTATCGCATGCGCCGTCTGCAAAGGCTGATGTGGCTGCAAATAGAGCCATTGTGGATAGGGTGAACTTCAAACTCATTCTTCTTTCTCCTGTTGAGGGCGTTTTTATTGATTGACGCATCAATAAAAACAAAACAATCTCTGCATCGCAACTGAAGAGGCGCTGCAATGCCGAAACTTGGGATGGAGCCTATTCGAAGACAGGCTCTCGTAAAAGCAACTATTGCCGAAATTGGCCAACACGGGACGCTTGATGTGACCGTGAGCCAGATTGCGCGGCGTGCGGGCATGTCGAGTGCTTTGGCGCACCACTATTTTGGCGGCAAAGAGCAGATTTTCGTTGCCGCGATGCGCTATACGATGGGCGTTTATGCGGCGGAAGTACGGGGCGCGCTTGTGATGGCGCAGAGTGCTTCGCAACGCATCGAGGCGATTGTGCGGGCGTCGTTTTCAAGCCGCAACTTTCGCAGCGAGACGGTGGCCGCATGGCTGAACTTTTATGTCTTGGCGCAGGTGTCACCGGAAGCGAAGCGCCTTTTGAACATTTATCACCGCCGCTTGCGCTCTAACCTTGCCCATGCGCTGCGCCCGCTTGTTGGAGACAGGGCCGAGGCCGCAGCGAGCCGCGTCGCGGCTTTGATCGACGGTGTGTATTTGCGCCAATCACTGGGTGAGGCGGAGCCAAACGGCGCACGCGCGCTCGAACAAATCATGGGTTATGTCCAGCTTGAGCTGGGAGAGGTAAAATGACCAAGCCGAATATTCTTATCATCATGGTGGATCAGCTCAATGGCACCTTCTTTCCGGATGGGCCAGCAGAGTGGCTTCATGCCCCCAACTTGAAAAAGCTGGCGGCGCGCTCGACCCGCTTCAAGAACGCCTACACGGCCAGCCCGCTGTGCGCGCCCGGTCGGGCTGCGTTTATGACAGGCCAATTGCCAAGCGCGACCGGGGTCTATGACAATGCGGCCGAGTTTGCGTCAAGTCTGCCGACATATGCCCACCATCTGCGCCGCGCGGGCTATCAGACCTGTTTGAGCGGGAAGATGCACTTTGTCGGGCCTGACCAGCTTCATGGCTTTGAGGAACGGATGACCACGGATATTTATCCGCCCGACTTCGGCTGGACGCCAGATTACCGCAAACCGGGGGAGCGGATCGACTGGTGGTATCATAATATGGGGTCTGTCACGGGGGCAGGCGTTGCCGAGATCACCAACCAGCTCGAGTATGATGACGAAGTGGCCTATCATGCGACGCGCAAGATTTATGACTACGGGCGCGGTCTTGATACGCGGCCTTGGTGCATGACGGTGAGCTTTACCCACCCCCATGACCCCTATGTTGCGCGCAAGAAATACTGGGATTTGTACGAGGATTGCGCGCATCTTCTGCCTGATGTGCCAGCCTTTGACTATGAGGACCACGACCCGCACAGCCAGCGCATTTTTGATGCCAATGACTGGCGCTCTTTTGACATTACAGAAGACAATATACGCCGGTCGCGGCGCGCTTATTTTGCCAATATTTCCTACCTCGATGACAAGGTTGGCGAAATTCTGGATGCCTTGGACGCAACACGTCAGGAGGCGACAATTCTATTTGTCTCTGATCATGGGGATATGCTCGGGGAACGTGGATTGTGGTTTAAGATGAGCTTTCTGGAAGGCTCGGCGCGTGTGCCCATGATGATTGCTGCGCCGCAGATGGCGGCGGGGCTGGTGGAGACGCCTGTGAGCAATATCGACGTCTGCCCCACGCTGTGTGACCTTGCCGGTGTGAGTATGGACGAGGTGATGCCCTGGACGACGGGAGAGAGCCTTGTGAAGCTAGGGCAAGACGGGGTGCGCAAAAGCCCTGTGGCCATGGAATATGCGGCAGAAGCAAGCTATTCGCCATTGGTGTGTTTGCGCCAAGACAAGTGGAAGTATACCAACTGCGCGCTCGACCCCGAGCAGCTCTTTGACCTTGAGGCTGATCCTCATGAGCGCACCAATCTGGCGGGCGAAACCGAAGCGGCAGATGTCTTGGAGACGTTTCGCATGATGGCCGCGGAACGCTGGGATCTGGAGGCGTTTGACGCGGATGTGCGCCAAAGTCAGGCGCGACGGTGGGTGGTTTATGAGGCGTTGCGAGAGGGCGGATACTTCCCTTGGGATTACCAGCCGCTGCAAAAAGCCTCCGAGCGCTACATGCGCAACCACATGGACCTCAACGTGTTGGAAGAAAACCAGCGCTTTCCGCGAGGGGAATAAACATGCAAGCAGACTATGTGATTGTCGGCGCAGGCTCTGCGGGCTGTGCCATGGCCTACCGTTTGAGTGAGGCCGGAAAGTCAGTCATCGTGATTGAGCATGGGGGCACAGATGCGGGGCCGCTGATCCAGATGCCTGCGGCGCTCAGCTATCCGATGAATATGAAGCGGTATGACTGGGGCTACATGACGGAGCCTGAGCCGCATTTGGGCGGGCGGCGTCTGGTTGCGCCCCGTGGTAAAGTGGTTGGTGGGTCAAGTTCGATCAATGGGATGGTCTATGTGCGCGGCCATGCGCGGGACTTTGACCACTGGCGTGACAGCGGCGCTGAGGGCTGGGGCTATGCGGATGTGCTCCCCTACTACAAGAGAATGGAAAGCTGGGACGATGGCGGCCACGGTGGCGACCCTGCATGGCGAGGCACAGACGGGCCGCTGCATGTAAGCCGAGGGCCGCGCAAAAACCCCTTGTTTCACGCCTTTGTCGAGGCAGGGCGACAGGCGGGCTACCCTGTGACGGCTGATTACAATGGTGAGCAACAAGAAGGCTTTGGCGCCTTTGAGCAGACGGTGCACAAGGGGCGGCGCTGGTCAGCGGCAAATGCCTATCTTAAGCCAGCATTGGCGCGGGAAAACTGCACGTTGGTGCGCGGTTTGGCGGAGAAAGTCGTGATCGAGGACGGGCGCGCCACGGGCGTGCAGATCAAGCGCGGGGGCAAGAGTGAGGTCATCCATGCGCGAGCGGAGGTGATCTTGGCTGCGAGCGCGTTTAACTCGCCCAAGTTGTTGATGCTGTCCGGCATTGGCCCGGCAGCCCATCTGGCGGAGCACGGGATTGAGGTTGTCGCGGATCGTAAGGGCGTGGGGCAGAATTTGCAGGACCATCTGGAGATGTATATCCAGTATGCCTCCAAGCTGCCGATCACGCTTTATAAGCACTGGAACCTGTTTTCAAAGGCTCTGATTGGGGCGCAGTGGCTCTTTACAAAGACGGGGCTAGGGGCGTCGAACAACTTTGAGAGCTGCGCGTTTATCCGCAGCCGGGCGGGGATTGAGTATCCTGATATTCAGTACCATTTTCTGCCAATCGCGGTGCGCTATGACGGGCAGACTGTGGCCGAAGGTCATGGCTTTCAGGCCCATACCGGGCCAATGCGTTCGGCCTCGCGCGGGGCGGTAACGCTGCGGTCTTCCGACCCTGTAGATGCACCGAAAATTCTTTTTAATTACATGAGTTTGGAGAGTGATTGGGAAGACTTTCGCCGCTGTATCAGGCTGACGCGGGAGATATTTGGGCAAGAGGCCTTTGCGCCTTATGTGAAGCACGAAATCCAGCCCGGTATGGCCGCCCAGAGCGATGATGAGCTGAACGATGTTATTCGCGAACATGCCGAGAGCGCCTACCACCCCTGTGGTACGTGTAAAATGGGCCGCAGAGAGGACCCTTGGGCTGTGGTCGACCCTGAGTGCCGTGTCATTGGTGTTGAGGGGTTGCGTGTGGCAGACAGCTCGATTTTCCCAAGGATTACAAACGGTAACCTCAACGGGCCGTCTATCATGACAGGTGAAAAAGCGAGCGATCACATCCTCGGGCGTGCGCCTTTGGCGGCGGCCAACGAGGTGCCTTGGGTGCATCCTGAGTGGCGGTCAAAGCAGCGTTAACCCAGTCTTTTTTTCGCGTTGAGCTGACGCCAGCCTGAGCGCATATTAACCAAATGTTAAGAATGGTTAATATCGCATCAGCCGCGCTTTTGGCGTCTCTCCTCTGTGTTCCGGGCTATGGGGCAGCGGATGTGGCAGGGCGTATGGACATTGTGGATGGCGATACCGCTCATGTGGCGGGCCAAACCATACGGTTTTTCGGGATTGATGCGCCTGAGGCTGGCCAGACGTGCCAGAACGCTGATGGACGTATTTGGGCCTGTGGCAAATGGGTGACCGAGCGCACGCGCGCGCGCTTTCAAGGCAAGCAGGCACGCTGTGTCGAGGTGGATCGCGACCGCTACGGGCGCATCGTTGCGCGCTGTAATGTCGATGGCACAGATGTGGGCCGGTGGCTCGTGCAAGAGGGGCTGGCCTTTGCCTATCGCAAATATGCGATGGACTATGACCTTGATGAAAAGCGCGCCGCGATCACTGATAAGGGCCTTCACGGAAGCCTTGTACAAGACCCTGCCGCCTTTCGTGCGGCGCGGGTGAACGGGCAGAGCACCGGGCGCGGTCGCGCCTGATGCGAGCTGTGCGATCAAGGGCAATATCTCGTCCAAAGGGGTGCGGATCTATCATGTGCGCGGACAGGAGCACTATGAGCGCACGTCGATCAACACAGCCAAAGGCGAGCGCTGGTTCTGCTCTGATGCCGAAGCGCGCGCGGCGGGGTGGCGGAAAGCCAAGCGATAGCCGCGCGCGCGCATGGCGTGCGATTTTTGATTTTTATTGATTGGGATCAAGGTGGGGCGGCGTGGCAGGCCCTAGGCTCTTTTGTGACACATGAACAGGAGACAGAGCATGTCAAACACGCCACACGAACTTCACGAAGAATTCCCAGAATTTGCCAGCAAAGTCGGTGAATTGAAGGCTTCAGATGCGCATTTTGCACGTCTTGCCGAGGAGTATCACGAGATAAACCGCGCGGTGCATCGCGCTGAAACAAATGTAGAGCCTGTTGGCCAGTTTGCCGAGGAAGAGATGCGCAAAAAGCGCGGCGCTCTGAAGGACGAAATCTACAAGATGCTGTCGGCCTAAGGCCAGCTGCAAAACGATACAAAGGCGGTGGGGAGACCTGCCGCCTTTTTTGATGTCGTGTAAGACGTCCTGCGTTCAGCCAACCTCGTAAGGCAAGACGCCACGGCTGTCGGGGTTGATGGTGAGGCGGCGCTCAAGCGGGGGCACAGACCGCTGGTGGCAGTTGGTGCGCTCGCAAATGCGGCACGAAATCCCGATGGGTTCAAAGCTCTGACGCTCGCTCACATCCAGTCCGTCAGCATAGACGATATCGCTGGCGTGGGCGACATCGCAGCCAAGGGCGATGGCAAAGCGGCGGGTGGGTGCGCCGAACTGTCCACCCGTTTTGCTCACGTCACGCGCGATAGAAATGTAGCGCACGCCATCGGGTGTTTCGGCAAGTTGGCGCAGAAAGCGGCCCGGTGTTTCAAACGCGCGGTGCACGTTCCACAGCGGGCAAGCCCCACCAAAGCGCGCAAATTGCAGCCGCGTGGCGGAGTGGCGCTTGGTGATTGTGCCTGCCTGATCGACCCGCACGAAGAAAAACGGCACACCCTTGGCGCCCGGGCGCTGGAGTGTGGAGAGGCGGTGCGCCACCTGCTCGATAGAGGCCCCGAAGCGGCGCGCGAGCATTTCCAGATCATGCCGTGTTTCGCGCGCGGCGGCGAGAAAGGCGGTGTAGGGCATGAGCGCGGCCCCTGCGAAGTAGTTTGCAAGGCCGATTTTGGCGATGGTGCGCGCCTCGGGCGACTGGAAACGCGCCAGATCAAGGGTGGCCTCTATCAGCTTGTTTTGTTTGAGAAGCGCCAGCTGTAGCAAGAGCTGAAAGTTGCGCGTGCCAAGGCTTGAGCGCGTGGAAAGCGTGAGCGTGCGCGTTTCGCGGTCAAAGTTGCGCAGCTCGGCGCGGTCAAGCTCGTGGACAGTGATGCCTTCATCGCGCAGGGCGCGCACGGCTGTTTGGCGGATATCGCTGCTTTGGGCGGCAAAATGCTCGGCGGCGCGATCCACAGCATCAATGTAGTTGTCACAATAGTGAAAGAAGTCGCGCACCTCATCCCATGGGCTGGCTTGGGGGCGGGCGTCTTCGCGCCCCAGTGCTTCGTCAAGCGATGCAAGGCGCTCATGGGTCTGGCGGTAGGCGTTGTGGAGGGCCAGAAAGGCCCGCGCAAGCCCCGGTGCATTGGACGCGGCGAGGCGCAAGTCGGCCAGCGGGGGCGGGTCATCGGCAAAGACGGGGTCTGCCATCGCTTCACGCATATCCGAGACAAGGCGCTCGCTGTCAGCCGAGGTAAGCTCTGTCACATCAAAGCCGAATTCCTGCGCAAGGCCCAGCACCACCGTGGTTGAGACGGGGCGCTTGTTGTTCTCCATCTGGTTCAGATAGGGCAGGGAGACGCCGAGCTTCTGGGCGAAATCCTTCTGGGTGAGGCCAAGGCGGTTGCGGGTTTCGCGCAGCTTGGCACCTGCGTAGAGTTTTTGCTGGGGCATGAGGCGACCCTGTAAGGTTTGCAAATTAGCTTGGCTGACACTGTGCCTTTGCAAAGCCTGTCTGGCAAGCTCTGGATACGTGTTTGCGCAAAACCTTTGTCAGCCGCTCTATGAGAGGTGCAGGCGCTTTTCGCGGCGGTTGACCAGCATGATGACGCCAAGAGCCGCCACGCAGCAGAGCATCATCAGGGTGATGAGCGGCAAGTCTGTTGAGCCGGGTTTGAGCAAGGCACCTGCGATGGCCGAGAGGGCTGCGCCGCCCCCGATCATGATGGCGCTGCCAAGGCCTGCGGCTGTTCCTGCGAGATGTGGGCGCACCGAAAGCATTCCGGCCTGGGCATTGGGGATGACCATCCCGTTGCCGATCCCGAGGATCATGACGCAGCTGAAGAAGGCCGCGGGAGAGCCTGCGCCCGAGAGGCTCAAGAGGAGAGCAGGCAAAAGCGCTGTTGCGCAGATCACATTGCCCCAAAAGATCATCGCGTTGATGCCGATGCGCGCCGAAAAGCGGGCTGTGATGAAATTGCCGACGAAGTAGCCGGCCCCCGGGGCCGCGAAGTAAAGCCCGAGCTGATCAGGGGAGAGGCCGTAGACCTGAACGCCCACAAAGGGCGCGCCGCCGAGGTAGGCAAAGAATGCACCCGACGAGAGAGCCGAGGCCATGCAATAGCCCCAGAAGCGCGGCGATTTGAGCAGCTCGGGATACTCGCCAAACTGCTGGCGCAGCGTGTTGGTGCTTGGGGCGGCGGTCTCGGCCAGATCAAACCATGTCACCACAAAGAGCGCGATGCCGCAGGCAAAGAGCATCCAGAAGCTGGCGTGCCAGCCATACCAGACCTCAAGGATACCGCCGATTGCGGGCGCAATCATGGGGACGAGCGACATGCCCATGGTCACATAGCCGATCATCGAGGCGGCTTGGTCTTGGGGGTAGATGTCGCGCACGACGGCGCGCGCCAAGACCATGGCGACAGCAATGACGGCTTGGAACATCCGGAAGACCATGAAAACTTCGGCGTTTGGCGCCATGAGGCAGCCGAGAGTGGCGAGGTTGAACAGCCCCAAGCCCCACAAGATCACGATGCGGCGGCCGTATTTGTCGGAGATCGGGCCAATGAAAAGCTGCAAGAACCCGTTGATCGCCAGATAGAGCGCCACCGAAAGCTGCATGAAGGCGTATTCGGTGTTGAAGTAGGCGGTCATCCCGTCGAGAGAAGGCAGGAAGATGTTCATGGCGAGCGCTGACAGGCCTGTCAGGCAGACGAGCGTCATGATGTGGGGCGGTGTCGTTCTGTCAAAGAAGCGACTCTTGGGGAGCATTTGCATTCTCAAAGGCCTAGGCCTCGATTTTGGCAAAGTCCAGATGGCGCGGGCAGGCCGTTGCGTTATTTGCAGTTATGCAATTAGCCAATAATATTCGGAGTATAGTTTGCAAATTTGCCGCTTTGAGCTTTTGAGGAGGCTTGCAAGCCTGTATAGACATGTAAAACCATAAGGGGACGTATGATGAAAGACATTCTCCAGAAGCTCGAAGAGCACCGTGCACAAGCGCGCCTTGGCGGCGGCGAAAAGCGGATCGCGTCGCAGCACAGCAAAGGCAAGCTCACAGCGCGTGAGCGGGTCGAGCTCTTGCTTGATGAGGGCAGTTTTGAAGAATTTGACATGTTCAAAACGCACCGCTGCACCGATTTTGGCATGGAAAAGCAAAAGCCTGCTGGCGATGGCGTCATCACGGGCTGGGGCACGATCAACGGCCGTATGGTTTATGTCTTCTCTCAGGACTTCACGGTTCTGGGCGGCTCTGTGTCGGCGACACATGCCGAGAAAATCTGCAAGATCATGGATATGGCGATGCAAAATGGCGCGCCTGTGATCGGGATCAACGACTCAGGTGGCGCGCGTATTCAGGAGGGTGTCGATAGCCTTGCAGGCTACGGCGAAGTCTTTAAGCGCAATATTCAAGCCTCTGGCGTTGTGCCGCAGATCAGCTTGATCATGGGCCCATGTGCTGGTGGTGCGGTGTATTCACCGGCGATGACTGACTTTATCTTTATGGTCAAAGACAGCTCCTACATGTTTGTGACCGGGCCTGACGTGGTCAAGACCGTGACAAACGAGCAAGTGACAGCGGAAGAGCTGGGCGGTGCATCGACTCACACGAAGAAATCTTCTGTCGCGGATGCGGCGTTTGAAAATGATGTCGAGGCCATCGCCGAAGTGCGCCGCCTTGTTGATTTCTTGCCGATGAACAACAAGGAAAAGCCGCCTGTGCGCCCGTTCTTTGACGAGCCGCACCGTGCGGAAGCCAGCCTTGATACGCTGATTCCCGAGAACCCGAACCAGCCTTACGATATGAAAGAGCTGATCTTGAAGATCGCCGATGAGGGCGATTTTTACGAAATTCAGGCCGATTTTGCGGGCAATATCATCACGGGGTTCATGCGCCTTGAAGGCCAGACCGTGGGCGTTGTTGCCAACCAGCCGATGGTTTTGGCAGGCGTGCTGGATATTGACAGCTCGCGCAAAGCCGCGCGGTTTGTCCGCTTCTGTGATTGCTTTGAAATTCCGATCCTGACGCTTGTGGATGTGCCGGGCTTCCTGCCCGGAACGGGGCAGGAGTATCGCGGTGTGATCAAGCACGGGGCGAAGCTTCTGTTTGCCTACGGTGAAGCGACAGTCCCCAAGGTGACAGTGATCACGCGCAAGGCCTATGGTGGCGCTTATGTTGTGATGAGCTCAAAGCACTTGCAGGGTGATTTCAACTACGCTTGGCCGACATCAGAAATCGCGGTGATGGGTGCCAAGGGCGCAACAGAGATTATCCACCGCGCCGATGCGGGCGATGCGGAGAAGATCGCGCAGCACGCAGCAGACTATGAAGAGCGCTTTGCGAACCCCTTTGTGGCGGCTGAGCGTGGCTTTATCGACGAGGTGATCATGCCGCACAGCACACGTAAGCGTGTCAGCCGTGCCTTTGCGAGCCTTCGCAACAAAAAGCTCTCTATGCCGTGGAAAAAACACGACAATATTCCGCTGTAAGGGCCAATTGATGCGCGCGTCTTTCTCTTCCTTGCTGGCTACAGGTTTGGCTCTTTCGGGCCTGCCTGCGGCTGGGCAAAGCCTGCCGAGCTTGCCTTCGGGGCTTTCGCCGGAGCTGCTGGAAGAGTTTGTTGAGGTGAAACCCGACGGCATGTTTACCTATGCGCGCTTCCGGTTTGTTGTGCCGGAGCTGGGGCAGGAGGCTGCGCAAGGGTTTGACGCGTTGGTGGATGATTTTATGACGTTGTGTCAGGATTATGCTGTGCCCCGACTTCAAGGAAACCCCGAAACGATTGACCGCGTGATGATATCTTACTCGGATAAACCTCTGGAGTTTGGTGTCAGTGACGCGGGTGTTGTGCAGTATTTTGAGCAATTTACGCTTCAGGACGGTGTCTGCATATGGGAGCAGTTTTGATGCAACCACAACATATTGCGACCTTAGGCTCAGCCGATGTGGCATTAGCTGCATTCGCGCCACAGAGTGGCATGATCGCGCCGGGAAGATATTGGAAATCCTGCAAATCTGCTATGATGCGCGGATGCGCTCCCGTTGGAGCGCGCATCTCGTATGAGAGGCAGGACGCGGAGAACTCTCCGCTCATGTCAGAGCAAAATGACAGGAGTAAACAATGTCAAAGACACTTAAAGCCCTTTGTGCCCTCGGCCTCGTGGCCACTGTATCAGCCTGCGGCAGCAGCTCGACACCTGACGACACCTATGTCGTCGTTGATCCGGCGCCCATCTCGGTTGAGCCATCCTACACCGGCAAGTACAAATAAGAGTTTCAGAGGGCGGGCTTTGCGGCCCGCCTTCGCCCCGACCGCTTTTTTTGATGAACCCTCACAGAAGGAGGAGGCATCATGCTAAAGCACCGTGGCTTCCCTGGCCGGCTTTCCGGCACCGACTTCCAGTTTGTTATCCGCCGCGCCAACCCGCGAGGCGTGACGCCCATTACAACGCGCGAGCGCTTCCGCGACCGCAGGCCTGCGGACAAGCGCGCCGATGTGGCCTTTATGGCAGCGCTTTGGGCGCATTTCGGCGATGAGCCCTTTGAGCGCGGAAACCTTGATGCAGGGCGTATCTCGTGGCTGTTCGGCCGTGAGGTTGTCGCCGCAGAAGATCCGTTTGACCCTGCAAGCTACGATGCGCTTCTGCGGATCAACGTAGAGGCTGCGCAGGTCGCTTTCCCTGATATCTTTGACGGCACCTATGTCGAAGAGGGGCAGGCATGATTTTGCCGAGCCAATCTGTATTTGAGCACAGAACAGCTCAGTTCGGAGCGGTTCTTGGTGCGCGTCTTTCGCGGCCGTCACGCCTGTGCAAGGCTGGGGGTGTAATGGTTGCCCGACCTCGGGCGCAGAGCGGTTGCTCTGCCCGTTACCCTTCCCCTGCAGGGCGTCGCGGCTGCCCCCAACGTCGCACGTCCTGCTTTTTTTCGGCCACAGGTGGCAAGAAGTCGCCGTCTGCGAGTTTGGCACTGCGACGCTTTATGCCTAATCTTTGGAGCATAGGAGCCGCGCAGACGGCTCTGAACAAACCAAAGCGAGGCAAAGAGACATGCGAAGATTTACAAAATACGTTGCAGCCCTCAGTGCGGCTGTGCTGCTCAGCGGATGCGGTGACACCTTTGGCGAGCAAGCCCTCATGGGCAGCGGCGCAGGTGTTGCAGCGGCCGCAGTCACCAAGGGCGATCTTGCCACCGGTGCGCTCATCGGCGCGGTTGGCAACGTTGCCTACTGCCAGACATACCCGTCCCGTTGCTAACGGCGTAGCGGGCGCCCTTTCGGGGGCCAAAACCTATCAGAAGCCAGCTGCGGAGTGCTCCGTGGCTGGCTTTTTTCGTGACCAGATACGGGTGCAAACCAGACCCGCTCGAGCCATAAAGGGGACAGACCATGTTTAAGAAGATCCTGATTGCAAACCGGGGCGAAATTGCATGCCGCGTGATCAAGACAGCCAAAAAGATGGGCATCAAGACGGTTGCTATCTACTCGGATGCGGACCGTCAGGCGCTGCATGTGCAGATGGCCGATGAAGCGGTGCATATCGGGCCAGCGCCTGCAAACCAGTCCTATATTGTGATCGAGAACGTGATGCGCGCCGTCAAGGAGACAGGCGCGGAGGCGGTTCACCCGGGCTATGGCTTTCTTTCGGAGAACTCGAAGTTTGCCGAGGCGCTTGACGCGGCTGGCGTTGCTTTTATCGGGCCACCTGTCGGCGCGATCGAGAAGATGGGCGACAAGATCACTTCAAAGAAGATCGCCCAAGAAGCAGATGTGAGCACAGTGCCTGGCTACATGGGCCTGATCGCGGATGCCGATGAGGCGGTGAAAATCTCCAACGAGATCGGGTATCCTGTGATGATCAAGGCCTCCGCGGGCGGCGGCGGCAAGGGCATGCGGATCGCGTGGAGCGACACAGAGGCGCGGGAGGGCTTCCAGAGCTCCAAGAACGAGGCGGCCAACTCTTTTGGGGATGACCGTATCTTCATTGAGAAGTTCATCACACAGCCACGTCATATCGAAATTCAGGTGCTTTGCGACAGCCACGGCAACGGTATCTACCTTGGCGAGCGCGAATGCTCTATCCAGCGGCGTCAGCAAAAAGTTGTCGAAGAAGCGCCAAGCCCTTTCCTTGATGAGACCACCCGCAAGGCGATGGGCGAGCAGGCCGTGGCTCTGGCCAAAGCTGTTGACTACGCCAGCGCAGGCACGGTTGAATTTATCGTGGATGGCGCGAAGAATTTTTACTTCCTTGAGATGAACACGCGCCTTCAGGTGGAACACCCTGTGACGGAGCTGATCACGGGTGTTGACCTTGTGGAGCAGATGATCCGCGTGGCGTATGGCGAAAAGCTTGCCATGGCGCAGGACGATGTGAAGCTGACAGGCTGGGCGATTGAAAACCGTCTGTATGCCGAAGACCCTTACCGTGGCTTCTTGCCTTCGATTGGCCGCCTTTCACGCTACCGCCCCCCTGCGGAGACGGCCTCTGGCCCGCTTCTTGAGCAAGGAAAATGGCAGGGCGATGCGCCGGCAGGCGACTTTGCGGTGCGCAACGATACGGGCGTCTATGAAGGCGGCGAGATCAGCATGTATTATGATCCGATGATCGCGAAGCTCTGCACATGGGCCCCCACGCGCGCCGAGGCCATTGCCCACATGCGCGACGCGCTTGACGGGTTTGAGCTGGAAGGGATCGGCCACAACCTGCCGTTCCTGAGCGCGGTGATGGACCATGATATTTTCATCAAAGGCGAGATGACGACCGCCTTTATTGAAGAGCAGTATCCTGAAGGGTTTGTCGGGGTCGAGCTGGGTGATGATGCACTGCGCGCGATTGCGGCGAGTGCGGCCGCCATGCACCGTGTGGCCGAGATCCGCCGGACCCGTGTCTCCGGGCGGATGGACAACCACGAACGGGTTGTTGGCACAGATTGGGTTGTCAGCCTTCAGGGGCAGGACTTCCCTGTCAGTATCGAGGCTGACAAAGCGGGCTCAACGGTGCGCTTTGAAGATGGCGCGTCTTTGCGTGTGGCCTCTGACTGGACACCCGGTGACCAGCTCGCGCGCCTGAGCGTGGGGGAGGGCGGCCTTGTTCTCAAGGTTGGCAAGATTTCGGGGGGCTTCCGCATTCGCAGCCGTGGCGCTGACCTGAAGGTGCATGTGCGCACCCCACGCCAAGCCGAACTGGCCAAGCTGATGCCTGAGAAGGTTGCGCCTGATACGTCCAAGATGCTGCTGTGCCCGATGCCGGGACTGATCGTGAAGATCGACGTCGCCGAAGGCGAGGAAGTGCAGGAAGGCCAAGCGCTTTGCACAGTCGAAGCCATGAAGATGGAAAACATCCTGCGCGCCGAGCGCAAGGGCACCGTGGCCAAGATCAACGCAGGCCCGGGCGACAGCTTGGCTGTGGATGAAGTCATCATGGAGTTTGAATAAGCTTTATGCACCAGGGCCCCACATATGCGTCAAGAAAGCCGAAAGGTTTTGACGCTAGTCTGATCAAGGTTCGGCCTTGTTTGGAGGGGCTTTGGTATGTTCAAACTTCTGATGTGGCTGACGGGGCTTATGCTCTTGGCGAGCTGCGATCTGGACACGGAAGAGAATGTGAAGGCCCAACTGGCCTCACGACTCTACCTGCTGGATACGATGCATTTCTCCTCCAAGGGGACATGCACCGCAGCGGTCTTTACGCTGGCTCTGGGCGAGTTTCGCAAACCCTATTTCACCGCCGATACCTTGGAAACGGCGATGGAGCGGGTGCGCGGGCAGAAAGACGTTCTGTTTGCGCTCAAGGGTCTGACACCTCACGAGGTGACAGAAGCGATCATGAGCCGCGATCTTTCAAACGGGTTGGGGCTGATCTCGTCAGGGATCGGGCCTGCACGCGACTGTATGGACGCACGCATCTCGCGCGGGTACTACCGCGTGCTGATGTCAGAACAGACGCAGATGGTGTATCTGCCCGAAGAGAACGCGCTGCTCTTGCTCTATCCCCCCGAAAAGCTGGCATTTTTCCTGCGCGGAAACGTCTAGCGCGTCAGCTGCCGTCGGTGCGCCTGTCGCGCACTTCTTGCTGGCGCTGCGGAAGTTTGTCGATTGAGCGGGAAATCTCGCGCACATCCCAAGGCAGGGGTTTGCGCAGATATACCTGCCCGTCTTTGCCAACTAGCATCAGCATAAAACCACGCGGGCGGTATTTGGTGCGCAAGGTGCTGTTGAGCGCGGGCTCTGCATCAAGCACGATTTTGACATCACGCTCTGTCAGCTCTGCGGGGCGTTCGGCCAAGAGGTCGATTTGGTCAATGAACCTTGGGTCAGCTTCACTGTCTGCGAAGACAATGATCAGCCGATTTGTCCATAAAAATCGAGATAAATCGGCGTCTTCGGCCGCCACGAGCATGTCTTGCGGCAGCGCGGAGCGTGGGCTTTCAGCCTGCGCCAGACTTGCGAAAAATACTGCAATTCCAAAGCTTAAGATGCGTAGCATAAGTCCTCCTGCTGAGCATGATATAGGCCGTTTGAACGGGTTTACGACAAAAAAAGAGCGCAGGGCGCTTTTTTTGGCTCTGTTAAACGCTTGCTCAGCATCGCTGGGCCACACTCTTCCCCAAAGAAATGGCTCTGCTCGCACAGGCGCGCAGGCCGAATTGGGGCTGAGCAAAATGCAGATTATCTTTCACATTGGGGCACACCGCTGCGCCACGACAACGTTTCAACACTATCTGCGCAGCCATACAACCGAGCTGCGTGAGGCGGGGCTAGGCTTTTGGGGGCCGCAACGCCTGCGCGATGGCGGGCTGTTTGATGGCCTCTATGCTGGGCCAAATGGCGAGGTGCCGGAGGCCGCGATCGAGGCGGCAAAACCAAGGATTGCGAGCGCTCTGGCGGTTGCGCGGGCGCGGGGCGTTCGCACGCTCCTGATCAGTGAAGAGAATGCGCTTGGCTCGGTTAAGGGAAATATTCGCCGCCGTGCGCTCTATCCTGATGCGCTGATGCGCTTGCGGGGCTTTGCAAAGGCGATTGAACATCCGATTGACCGAGTGATGATGGGCGTGCGCCCGCTGGATGGCTATTGGGCCTCAGCACTGGCCTATGCGGTGAAGCGGGGCAACTTGCCTCCACAAGAGAGCCAGCTTGCGGCGATCACCGACGCCGCGCGCAGCTGGCGCGATGTGGCGTGTGATGTGGCCGAGGCGTTCGAGGGCAGCGAGATCGAGCTGCACAGCTTCACCGAATTTGCCAGCGCACCCGATGCGCGACTGGCGCGCGCGCTGACGTGTAACGCGCCATTGCCCGAGGTGGCAAAGGACGTGAGGCTAAACCAAGCCCCCGATCTGGGCGCCTTGCGGGCCTGTTTGGCCGCGCGGGGCCATCATGCCCGTGACCTGCCAAATGGTGAGGGGCGCTGGCAGCCCTTTACCCGCGCCCAAAGCGCTGTGCTCGCCGAGCGCCATGCCGATGATGTGTTTTGGTGCGTGGCCGGTGCGGGCGGTATTGCCAAATGGATTGACAGAAAAGAGCCGAGAGAAGCAGGCATAAGCCTGACCGCGGCAGCAAGAAGAGGACATATCTATGACCAAACGCGAAGAATGGGCCACGCGAGCTGAAAAAGAGCTGCGCGGACGGGAGCTGAAAGACCTGACATGGAAGACGCTCGAAGATATCGAGGTGAAGCCTGTCTATTTTGAGGAAGACCTTGAAGGCATGAGCCACCTCGGCACGATCCCGGGGTTTGAGCCTTTCACACGTGGTGTGAAATCAACCATGTACACAGGCCGCCCTTGGACGATCCGCCAATATGCGGGCTTCTCAACGGCTGAAGAGAGCAACGCCTTTTACCGCAAAGCGCTTGCGGCGGGGCAGCAGGGGGTCTCTGTTGCGTTCGACCTTGCGACCCACCGTGGCTATGACAGCGACCACCCTCGCGTTGTGGGCGATGTGGGCAAAGCCGGTGTGGCGATTGACTCGGTTGAGGATATGAAACTCCTCTTTGACGAGATCCCGTTGGATAAAGTCTCGGTTTCGATGACGATGAACGGCGCGGTCATTCCGATTTTGGCGAGTTTCATCGTGACAGGGGAAGAGCAGGGGCATGACAAATCTGTTCTGTCAGGCACCATCCAGAACGATATTCTCAAAGAGTTCATGGTGCGTAACACCTACATTTACCCGCCAGAGCCAAGCATGCGGATCATTTCGGATATCATCGAGTATACCTCAAACGAGATGCCGAAGTTCAACTCGATCAGCATCTCGGGCTACCATATGCAGGAAGCCGGTGCGAACCTTGTGCAGGAGTTGGCCTACACGCTGGCGGACGGGCGCGAGTATGTGCGCGCGGCGATTGAGGCTGGCATGGATGTCGATAAGTTTGCGGGGCGTCTGAGCTTCTTCTTTGCGATTGGCATGAACTTTTTCATGGAGGCCGCAAAGCTGCGCGCGGCGCGCTTGCTCTGGCACCGCATCATGACCGAATTTGACGCCAAATCAGAGCGCTCCAAAATGCTGCGCACCCACTGCCAGACATCGGGTGTGAGCTTGCAAGAGCAAGACCCCTACAACAACGTCATCCGCACGGCCTATGAAGCTATGGCCGCGGCGCTTGGTGGCACGCAGAGCTTGCACACCAATGCGCTGGATGAGGCGATTGCGCTGCCCACAGAGTTTAGCGCGCGCATTGCCCGCAACACCCAGCTGATTTTGCAGGAAGAAACCGGCGTTACCAATGTCGTNGACCCGCTGGCTGGCTCATACTACGTGGAAAGCCTCACAAACGAGCTGGCCGAGAAGGCTTGGGCGCTGATCACCGAAGTGGAGGAGATGGGCGGTATGACCAAGGCCGTGGCCTCCGGGATGCCCAAGCTGCGCATTGAGGAAAGTGCGGCGCGCCGTCAGGCCAAGATTGACCGTGGCGAAGAGGTTATTGTTGGCGTGAACAAATATCGCCTCGCCAAAGAAGACGCGATCGACATTCTGGATGTGGACAACGTTGCGGTGCGTGAAAGCCAAGTGAAGCGGCTTGCCAGCATTCGTGCGAGCCGGGATGAAGCCGCTTGCACCGCTGCTCTTGCAGAGCTGACGCGTCGTAGCAAAGAGGGCGGCAACCTGCTTGAAGCCGCCGTAGAGGCCGCGCGTGTGCGCGCCTCGGTTGGAGAAATCAGCATGGCAATGGAAGAAGAGTTTGGCCGCCACCGCGCGGAAGTCAAAACACTCGCTGGTGTTTATGGCGCAGCGTATGAAGGCGATGAGGGCTTTGCCAAAATACAGGCCAGCATCGAAGCCTTTGCAGAGGAAGAGGGCCGCCGCCCACGCTTGCTTGTGGTGAAGATGGGCCAAGACGGCCATGACCGTGGCGCAAAAGTCATCGCCACTGCCTTTGCCGACATCGGCTTTGATGTGGACGTTGGCCCGCTTTTCCAGACACCCGAGGAAGCTGCGCAAGACGCGATTGACAACGATGTGCATGTGATCGGGATTTCATCACAGGCTGCAGGCCACAAAACTTTGGCCCCACAGCTTATTGAAGAGCTGAAAGCCAAAGATGCAGGCGATATCATTGTGATTTGTGGTGGGGTGATCCCGCAGCAAGACTATGATTTCCTCAAGAACGCCGGTGTGAAAGCGATCTTTGGACCCGGAACAAACATTCCTGATGCAGCCGAAGATATCCTGCGGATCATCCGCGAAACGCGCCGGTAAGGCCTGATGCGCTACGCATTTGATCACCTTGTGATCGCGGCAGAAACGCTTGAAAGCGGTGTCGTCTGGGCTGAAGAGCGCCTTGGCGTGCCGCTGCAAGCGGGCGGGAAACATGCGCGCTATGGCACGCATAACGCGCTCTTGGGGATGGCGGACGGGCTATACCTTGAGGTGATTGCCGTAGACCCCGAGGCAGACGCGCCCCACGGGCCACGCTGGTTTGGCCTTGATGGCTTTGACGGTGCGCCACGGCTGGTCACTTGGGTGTGCAGCGCTCAAGGCTTGGCCGCAGCGCCTCTTCCAGAGGGGTTTGACCATGTTGTCGGTCTCACGCGCGGTGATCTGGCTTGGGATATGGCCGAAGCTCGGGGCGGTGTTTTGCCATTTGATCAGTGCCACCCTGGCCTGATTGATTGGGGCACCACACCACACCCTGCGACGCGGCTGGCCCCTTCGGGGCTTGAGCTGATGCGGCTTGAGCTTGGCCACCCTGAGGCGGCTGGCCTCAACGACGCGCTCGCGCCACTTCAGGATGCGCGCGTGCAGATCCTCCAAGCCCGCAATCCGCAGCTGAAAGCAACTTTACGGGGCGCAGACGGGCAGGAGAGAACGCTGTGAGTGTGCGGCCAGCGCGCCAGAGTGATGCTGCGCTGATCGCCTCGATCTGGAACGATATTATCCGCGATACGCTGGCGACATTTACCACCGCTGAAAAGGATGCAGGCGCCCTAGCTGAGTTGATCGAAGCTGAGCCACACCGCTGGTGGGTGGCCGAGCATGAGGGCCAAGCTGTTGGCTTTGCGTGTTTCTTTCAGTTTCGTGGTGGGCCGGGCTATGCGCATTCGATGGAATACACCATTCACCTTGGCGCAGCGGCGCGCGGGCTGGGGCTCGGGCGCGCTTTGCTTGGGGCTGTTGAGGCCGCGGCACGCGCTGAGGGGGCGCATTCGCTCTATGGTGGGGTGAGCGGGGCCAACCCTGAGGGGCAGGCGTTTCATGAGCGGGTCGGGTTTGAACGCTTGGCCATTTTGCCCGAGGTCGGGCGCAAGGCTGGCCAGTGGCTGGATTTGCATCTTTATCACAAATTTCTCTGATTGCGCCCTGACACTCCGAGCCGCGCGCGGTAGGATTGGCCCATGTCGATTTGGAGCCGAATAACCGCTGCCGTTTCTGCGCTGTCACAGGGGGAGCCCTTGAGCGCGGTTTTTGCGCAGCTGCGCACGCCGCCAGAGCGCTCGATTGCCTTTACAATCGCGGTGATTGCGCTTGGGGCGAAGATGGCGAAGGCCGATGGCCTTGTGACGCGTGACGAGGTTATGGCCTTTCGCGAAGTGTTTCAGATTGCGCAGGAAGACGAGGCCGATGCGGCGCGGGTGTTTAACCTTGCGCGCCAAGACGTTGCCGGATTTGAAGACTATGCCGAGCGTGTGCGCGAGATGTTTGGCCAAGGCCACGGCGCGCTCTGCGACCTGCTTGAAGGCCTGTTTCATATTGCCATGGCCGATGGGCGCTATCACCCGAATGAAGACGAGTTTTTGCAGGCGGTGGCCGATATCTTCGGGCTTGGGGAGCGGGAGTTTCGCCAGATCAGAAGCCGCTTTGTGCCCGAGGCAGAAGCCGACCCCTACAGTGTTTTGGGGGTCAGCCCGGAGGCCACAATGGATGAGCTGCGCAAGGCATGGCGCGCGCATATACATGAGAGCCACCCCGACAGGCTGGTGGCGCGCGGCCTGCCTGAAGAGGCGGTCAAAATGGCCGAAAAGCGGATGGTCGCGATCAACCGCGCTTGGAAAGAGATCAAGGACGCCCGAGGCTGATGCGCATTGCGACGTATAATGTCGAGTGGTTCAACAGTCTTTTTGATGATGATGGCAAGCTGCTGATGGATGAGGGCTGGTCGGGGCGTCACGATGTGACCCGCGCGCAGCAGACAGAGGCGCTTGGCGTGGTTTTTGCAGCGCTTGAAGCGGATGCGATCATGGTGATCGAAGCGCCAGACGAGAACCGCAACCGCCAGACGGTACGAGCACTTGAGGGCTTTGCCGCGGCCTTTGATTTGCGGGTGAAATCCACATTGATTGGCTTTCAAAACGATACCCAGCAAGAGATTGCGCTGATGTATGACCCTGCAGTGCTGAGAGTGCGGCACGCGCCACAAGGCGGGGAGAGCGGCAAGAAAGGCTCAGGCCAAGCGCCGCGGTTTGATGGCACCTTCCAGATCGACCTTGATGTGGACGCCAAGGAAGACCTCGTGCGCTTTTCCAAGCCGCCCCTTGAGGTGGAGGCGGTGACAGCTTCGGGGCATGTTTTGCGGCTGATCGGAGCGCATCTAAAGTCAAAGGCGCCCCACGGCGCGCGCACCGAACACGAGGCGATGAAACTGTCGATACAGAACCGTCGCAAGCAGCTGGCACAAGCGATNTGGCTGCGCCAACGCGTGGAAGACCACCTGAGCGCGGGNGAGAGCCTGATTGTGCTGGGCGACCTCAACGATGGCCCCGGCCTTGACCAATATGAGGGGCTTTTCGGGCGCTCGTCGGTCGAGATTATCCTTGGGGAGACGGGGCAGAACTGTCTTTTTGACCCTCACGCGCGGCTTGGCTTACAGCGCCGCCTGGGCGCAACACCGACAACGGCGCGCTTTTATTTGCATGAGCAAAAGCGCTATCTGCAAGCGCTGCTTGATTACATCATGGTCTCGCCCGATCTGGCCGCCAAGCAGCCTGACTGGCGCATCTGGCACCCGTTTGATGACCCTGACTGCTGGACGGCGCCCGAGCTGCGCGATGCGTTGCTTATGGCCTCAGACCACTTTCCGGTGACTTTGGATATTGACCTTTAAGGCACGTCAAAGGTGAGGCCAAATGAGATCAGGCCTTCGGCGCTGTCGGCATTCATGGGCACAATCTGCACAAAGCCATAGCCCTGACGTAGCTGGAGGCCGCCCAGAAAGACAACATCGCCGCCCAGATGCGTTTTGAAATCACGTCCGTTGCTGGGGTAGTGGGCAAGGCCGGCAAAGACGCCTGCATCACCGGTTTTCCAAGTCTTTAAAGGGAGATAGCTGGTTGCTGCGATGGAGACGCGCTCATAGCTGTTGAGAAAGACCCCAAGGCTGAGGGCCGTGC
>P_2C_Liq_1_UnCtyDRAFT_1000294_pt1 | contig 21650 bp, 15 predicted proteins | sample Pon2CUnioCityCA_2_FD_10234 | JGI IMG/M metagenome (IMG submission 10234) | reverse complement strand
CATGCTGTTAGAAAAACAGTACAAAGGTTTTGCAAGAAATGGGGCGAATTTAAACGAAAATGATAAAAACAAACTTCGCGAAATTGATGCCAAGCTCTCTAAACTTTCTTTACAGTTTGGCGAAAATGTATTGGCAGAAACCAATGCTTTTGAAATGCATTTAACGAATGAAAATGATGTTTCTGGCTTGCCAGAAAGCGTAAAAGAAGCTGCACAGCAATTGGCAAAAGAAGAGGGTAAAGAAGGGTATATTTTTACCTTGCAATACCCAAGTTACATTCCGTTTTTAACCTATGCAGATAATAGAGAGTTACGAAAAAAAATGGCAATTGCAGCAGGTAAAAAAGCCTTTCAAAACAACAAATTTAATAATGAACACATTGTTTTAGAGATTGTACATCTGCGCCATCAAAGAGCCAATTTATTAGGCTATAAAACACATGCGCATTTTGTTTTAGAAGAACGAATGGCAGAATTTCCAGAAAAAGTAATTGAATTTTCTAATAATTTATTAGAAAAAGCAAAACCTGCTGCCAAAAAGGAGTTTGAAAATTTAGAGAAATTTGCAAAAGATATAGACGGAATTGATCGACTTCAAAAATGGGATGGCGCTTATTATTCTGAAAAACTAAAAAAAGAATTGTTCGATTTAGACCAAGAAATTTTAAAACCTTATTTTAAATTAGAAAATGTAATTGATGGTGTTTATGAAATTGCAAGTCGTTTGTACGATTTAAAATTCGAAGAAGTTTTTGATATCGACAAATATCATCCTGATGTAAAAACGTATCATGTAACCGACCTTCGAGGCAATTTTATTGCTGTTTTTTATGCTGATTATCACCCAAGAAAAGGCAAACGAAATGGCGCTTGGATGACCAGTTACAAATCGCAACAAATTAAAAACGGAATTAACGAAAGACCTCACGTTTCTATCGTTTGTAATTTTACAAAACCAACCGCCACAAAACCATCTTTATTGACGTTTAATGAGGTAACAACGCTATTCCACGAGTTTGGTCATGCCTTACATGGAATGCTAGCAAACACTACTTATAATAGCCTATCAGGAACATCTGTTTCTTGGGATTTTGTAGAATTACCCAGCCAAGTTTTAGAAAATTGGTGTTACGAAAAAGAGGCGTTAGAATTGTTTGCTAAACATTACGAAACTGGCGAAACCATACCCATGAACTATGTAGAAAAGATTAAAGAATCTGCCAGCTTCCATGAAGGAATGCAAACGTTACGTCAACTGAGTTTTGGGTTATTAGATATGAAATGGCACTCTGAAAATCCATCAGAAATAAAATCAATTAAAACATTTGAAAACGCTGCTTTTGCGGATACAAAGCTATATCCAGATGTTGCAGAAAATTGCATGAGTACTGCTTTTTCTCATATTTTTCAAGGTGGTTATTCTGCTGGATATTATTCTTACAAATGGGCAGAAGTTTTAGACGCAGATGCTTTTGAATACTTTTTAGAAAAAGGTATTTTTAATAAAGAAGTAGCTACTAAATTCAAAGAAAATGTATTATCAAAAGGGGGTACAGAAAAACCAATGACGTTGTACAAACGCTTTAGAGGCCAAGAACCAAAACCAGAAGCTTTGTTAAAAAGAGCAGGTTTGGTTTAGTTGTCAGTTCTCTGTCGCAGTTTTCAGTCAATAGAGAACTGGAAACTTTTTAATCATCTTTACATTAATTCGTAAAAACTGTTATAAAATTGTTTCCGCTTCGTTATATAAATACAATGAGGAACATTTGCTTTATTTTATCGCTGTTATTTACAATTTCTAGTTTTTCGCAAATTGTGTTAAAAGGAACTGTATATTCTGAAAAAGGGCCTTTAGAAAATGCCGCTGTCTACTTGAACAATACAATGTTAGACACAAACACAGATGAAAATGGTGAATTTTCAATTCCCATAAAAGAAGGTCAGTACGAATTAATAATTTCTTATTTAGGCTATAAAAAAATTAATTATGCTTTAAATACAGCAACTTATATAAAACCTTTGGTATTTGTATTAGAGGAAAATGCTGATGTTCTAGACGAAGTGATTATTAAAAAAATAGTCTATGATGATGAATGGAGAAATAATCTGGCTGTTTTTAAAAGAGAATTTATTGGAAGAACAGAATTGGCTGCAGATTGCGAAATTTTAAATCCTGAAGTATTGGGATTCGATTATCATTATCAAGAAAACAAATTAACGGCTTATGCTAGAAAACCCCTGCAAATAAAACATAATAGCTTAGGATATTTAATTACGCACGAACTAGAACGTTTTGTAATTAATAAGCAATATATTACGTATTTAGGTTATACGAGATATCAAGAATTAAAAGGAAACAAACGAAAACAAAAACGTTGGAAAAAGAATAGATTAAAGGCTTATAATGGGTCTCCTGTTCATTTTTACAAATCACTTTTAAACAATACTTTTCAAGAACACGGTTTTATTGTCAATCAATTTAAAAGAGTACCAAACCCTGAAAGACCTACTGAAAAAGAAATAAAAAAAGCGCGAGAAATTATAAAACGCAATAGGGGTTTAGCCATTAATTATAAAAAAAATGATGTCCCAAAAAACGCCATAGATTCTGCAATGTTAGTTGTTCAAAAATCGCGCTTGCCAAAATTTAGAGATTATCTATACAAATCGAAACTACAAAAAGAAGATATTTTAGCCTTTAAAAACAACGCCTACCAGTTTATTTTTGAAAACAATTTAAGCATTGTTTACACCAGAGAAAAAGAAGAAATGGGCTATATTAAACGGGTGGCATTCAGCAAACCAAGAAAACCGGTAGCACAAACCTCTTCGATAATTCCTATTGATGATAAAATAGTTTTAGATATTACAGGTGTTTTAGTAAACCCTCTTGATGTTTTTTATGAAGGATATTGGAGTTATGAGAAATTTGCAAATACCTTGCCTTTAGATTATCAGCCTACTTTAGATTAATTTTTATTGTTTGCTATTTTTAATTTCAATCCATTTACTCATGTATTTTGTAGCTTGCAGTGTTTGGTGTTGCAACAAACTTCCCATAAAATTTTGAGTTCTGTGTGTTTCTAAATGCTCTTGAAGTGTGTAAATTCTTTTGATCAAAGGTTTGGCTAATTTTTGCTTATCATAAATTCGATTTACAATTCCAATTCCATTTTTTTGTGCCATAGCCCAAGTGTTTTTTTCAGTATAGAGCATAACTGCCATTTTAGAAAAATTAGAAAAATGATCTTCCACAAAACCATTCCAATACACATCTTCACCCATTCCTTCTGCACCAATAGATGTGGTTACACTTGGCGTTCCACAAAGCATAGCTTCCGTTAATTTTCCTTTTATACCTGCTCCAAAACGCAAAGGTGCTAATAGAACTCTAGAATTTTCAATGACTTCTTTGGCACTTTCTGCAAAACCTTTAATGATAAAACCTTCTTTTTGATTGTGTAATTCTTGTATTTGTTGCTGCACATAAGCACCATAAATATGAATTTCGGCATTAGGTAGTTGTTTTCTAATTGCACTCCAAATTTTATTTTTTAAAGTGATAACTGCATCAACATTTGGTTTATGATAAAAATTACCAATAAATACAAAGTGATTTCTTTCTTCAAAAGGTTTCCATTTTTTAGCTTGATGCTCATCAATCTTATCTAATAAAAAAGGGAGATAATACAAGATTTTTTCATCAATCTTAAAAACAGATTGTAGTAAATCCATTTCATAACTGGAAATGATTAACGACAAATCACACCGAAAAATAGAAGCAATTTCTCTTTTGGTATCATCAGATTTTAATAAAGCTTCGTTGGTAAACTCTTTTCCCTTTTTAATTTGTTGATGCCTTACTTTTCTCAGAAAATGTAAATCCTCAGTATCTAAAATTCGGATTGCATTTGGGCAATTTTCGGCAATTCGCCATCCAAATTGTTCCTCAATCATAAAACGATCAAAAAGCACAATTGAAGGATTTAACTTTTTGGCAAACCCATCAAAAGAAGAGGAATTCAATTCAATAGCAACCTTTTTAACTCCTAAAGATTCTAAATTTAAAGCATTCTCACTTTTTTGAGCTGTGCTTGCAAAAGTTATTTGCCAACCTTGTTCTATAAAGAGTGCAATCAATTGTAGCATTCTGCTACCTGCAGCAGAAGAATTGGGTGCTACCCAGACTGTCCCAATAATTAAAACTGATTGTTTACTCAACTATTTTGCGGTCATTTGTTGCTTATACTCTGCTTGTACTTTTTTGCCCCAAGTTACAATAGCATCTACTTGTTCTGGAGTTAAATTTGCTTCATCATGTGTCCAGGTATAGGAATCTAATGGCATTTCACCTTTTTCTACTTCCTCATAAAGTTCGTCCATTTTGTGCTCTTTCTTTTTTAAAGAATAATTACTCCATTTCGAAAAATCTAAATGTTTTTTACCATCTTTTACGTGGCTATCTAACCAATAATTTACAGGAGTTATGTTATTATACCAAGGATAATTTGTTTTTGAAGAGTGACAGTCAAAACAACTGGTTTTCATAATTTGCAATACATTTTCTGGCGGATTAGTTTCTGCAATAAATGCATTTACAGTATCTAAACTTCCATCATTTTTCTCTGGCCCAAAAAACTGAGCTACAACTAATATCAAGAGTAAAACTAAACCTACTTTCTTTAAAATTTTCATTGTATATAATTTATAGATTATGCTGTGGTAAATCTACACAATTTGAACAGTATTCTCTAAAATATATGTATTTTTGTTTCTCAAATTTCCATATAAAATATATTATGAAATACGATATTATTGTTATTGGTTCTGGTCCTGGAGGATATATTTCTGCAATTAGAGCCTCACAATTGGGTAAAAAAGTAGCCATTATCGAAAAATACAGCACTTTAGGAGGCACTTGTTTAAATGTGGGTTGTATTCCATCAAAGGCATTGTTAGATTCTTCTCATCATTTTTATGATGCGGTTCATCATTTTGAAGAACATGGAATTTCTGTAGAAAAACCAACTTTCGACTTCACGAAAATGGTAGAGAGAAAAGCTAATGTTGTAGAAACAACAACGGGTGGAATTAAATATTTAATGGACAAAAATAACATTGATGTTTATGAAGGTTTAGGTTCTTTTGAAGATGCAACACATGTAAAAATTACAAAAAGTGATGATTCCTCTGAAATTATTGAAGGCACAAACATCATTATTGCTACAGGTTCAAAACCATCAACTTTACCTTTTATAACGATCGATAAAGAACGTATTATTACATCAACAGAGGCTTTAAAATTAAAAGAAGTTCCTAAGCATTTATTAGTAATTGGTGGTGGAGTTATCGGTTTAGAGTTGGGCTCTGTATACAAACGTTTGGGTGCAGAAGTTACAGTTATTGAGTACGCTCCAAAAATTACACCAACTATGGATGCTGATGTTTCTAAAGAATTACAAAAGGTATTTAAGAAACAAGGCATGAAGTTTAACGTAAGTTGCGGAGTTACTGCTGTTGAAAGAAATGGAGATGAAGTTATTGTAAAAGCAAACAATAAAAAAGGAGAAGAAGTAACCTTTACTGGAGATTACTGTTTAGTTGCTGTAGGTAGAAAAGCCTACACGCAAGGTTTAGGTTTAGAAAAAGCTGGTGTAAAAGTAAATGAAAGAGGTCAAGTTGACATAAACGACCATTTACAAACCAATATTTCTAATATTTATGCGATTGGCGATGTTGTAAAAGGTGCAATGTTAGCACACAAAGCAGAAGAAGAAGGTGTTGTGGTAGCTGAATATTTAGCTGGAGAAAAGCCTCATATTGATTATAATTTAATTCCAGGTATTGTATATACATGGCCAGAAGCAGCGGCCGTTGGTAAAACTGAACAGGAATTAAAAGATGCTAAAATTGAGTATAAAGCTGGGAAATTTTCTATGCGCGCTTTGGGACGCTCTAGAGCTAGTGGAGATTTAGACGGATTTGTAAAAGTATTAGCAGATAAAAACACGGATGAAATTTTAGGAGTTCACATGGTGGGTGCAAGAGTTGCAGATTTAATTATGGAAGCCGCAGTTGCTATGGAATATAGAGCATCTGCAGAAGATTTAGCAAGAATTTGTCATGGACACCCAACCTATTCTGAAGCTGTAAAAGAAGCAGCAAAAGCAGCTTGGGATGGAAAACCTTTGAATGCTTAAATTAGAGTAAATAATATATTCAGACCTCACAGGTTTCAAAAACCTGTGAGGTCTTGTCATTTACATATGCAAAGAACTACCAAAATTTTTCAAGTTGATAATATACAACGATTCAAAGCGCAAATATTACTTTGGGCACAACAATTTGAAACCGCTTTATGGTTAGATTCTAACAACTACAAACAACAATATTCTAGCTTTGACAGTGCTTTAGCTGTAGAAGAATTTACAGCAATTAAAACAGATTATTTAAACGCTTTTGAAAAGCTAAAAGAATACCAATCTAAGACCAAAGATTATCTTTTTGGATACATTTCTTATGATGTTAAAAATGATGTGGAACAACTTTCCTCTAAAAATTTTGATGGATTAGATTTTGCTGATTTATATTTTTTTCAGCCTCAAAAATTATTTTTTATAAAAGACAATACTGTTGAGTTTCATTATTTGAAAATGGTTGATGATGAAATTGAGGAAGATTTTAAAAATATCCAAAAGTCTAAGCATCTAAAAACTCAAAAGTCTAAAAGTAAGATCAAAATAAAACTAAGAATTCATAAAGACGAGTATCACCAAAAAATAAACACACTTTTAGAGCATATTAAAAGAGGCGATATCTATGAAGCCAATTTCTGTCAAGAATTTTATGCAGAAAATTCAGTGATCAATCCTGTAGAAATTTACCAGCATTTAAATAAAATTTCGGAACCTCCTTTTGCAACTTTCTTAAAAATGGAGCATCAATATCTATTATCTGCATCACCAGAAAGATACATCAGAAAAGAAGGAAACAAGATTATTTCACAACCAATAAAAGGTACATCAAAACGTTTACGAAGCAAAATTGATGACGATAAAATTGCATCAGACTTATCAAGAGATATTAAGGAACGTTCTGAAAATGTGATGATTGTAGATTTGGTTCGAAACGATTTATCTAAAACTGCAAAAATAGGTACTGTAAACGTAGAAGAATTGTGCAAAGTATATTCTTTTAAACAAGTACATCAAATGATTTCTACAGTAGTCTCTGAAATCGATGAAAACGTACATGCTATTGACGTTTTACAAAGCACTTTCCCAATGGGAAGTATGACTGGAGCTCCAAAAGTTTCTGCAATGAAAATCATAGAAAATTTAGAAGAAACCAAACGAGGTTTGTATTCTGGCGCTGTTGGCTATTTTACACCTACTAATGATTTCGATTTTAATGTGGTGATTCGAAGTATTTTATATAATAAAGAAAAAAAGTATATTTCGTATTCTGTGGGTAGTGCCATTACAGCAAAATCGATTCCTGAAAAAGAATATGAAGAATGTTTATTAAAAGCAAAAGCGATGCGTTATGTGTTGCTAAATACCAATTAATTTTACAATTAATTAATTTTTAGCTAAACTTTTTATTCCAATTAAACGATACATTGCAATAAAAAATGACACCTAAACTATCTGAAAAAGAGTTTAAAAAACTCATTATTGAAGTAGCTATTAACATTAGCCCTGTATTAGTAAAAAACCAAAATGACACCGTTTTTAATGCAGATAAAATTGCATTATACGCAAAAGAAATTGCAGTTGCTGTAAATCATGTTTTAGCAAATCCAAGCAACAATCTTTAATTTCTAACTAACATTAATATTCGTTTTACTCTTTTCGCATGGTATTGTTTTAGACGATGTAAAACCTTATTTCTGTATATTTACGAAATGATTACGAACAAAGAAGAAAAATTTAAACGTATTTTCGAGGCTTTAAAAGAAAAGCCAAATGAAATTAATATGTTTGGTGGGTTTTTAAAACTATATCCACAAGAATGGAAACAGTTAAAAATCAATTTCTCTAAATTTAATAGAAGCAAACAGTTTGGCAAAACCATACCTCTGCCAAAGCCAGAGCAATCTTTAAAAAAAGAAATTAGAGTTTGGCTAAAAAATAATACAATTGGCTGATTTCATCGCTTTTATTTTAGAACTTTTTTTAGACATCAAACATTGGTTTAAAGTCAGAAAGAGAAGAAAGTTTGAGAAGAAAAACAATCTTCCAAAAAAAAGAATGATAAGCCCAATGAATAAAATTGGAATTGCAATTCTTATCATTTCTATTCCTGTTTTAATTTTAAGATTGAATCGATTTCAAAAACAATATTTCGAAATAACGCTCAATAAAATCATTGACATAAGATTACTCCTAGAAGCTGAAAAGAAGTATTCTGGTTATTACCCTAAAGAATTGGCTGCTATTATTCGTAATAATCCATTAAGAAAAAACATCATTTTAGATGGTTGGAAAAATGAGTTCTCTTATACCTTATCAAAAGATTCATTAAATTACACACTCATTTCTTTAGGCAAAGATGAAAAGTTAAATACTTCTGATGATATTAAAATAACTAATTAGTAGCCAATTATGATACACAAAGAATTCAATTTCAACTTATATGAGACAAAGTTTTATGGGCAATATTGGAAAGCAAAAGAAACCAAAGCAGTTATGGTTTTAGCACATGGAATGGGCGAACATTCTTCAAGATACAAACACGTTGCCAAAAAATTAACGGAAAATAATTTTTCTGTAGTTGCCTTTGATCATTTTGGCCATGGAAAAACAACAGGCAAAAGAGGTCATAATCCAAGTTTTGAAGCCGTTTTAGAAAGTATTACAAAAACAATTGAAAAAGCCGAAGAATTGTTTCCTAAAAAACCAATTTTCTTATACGGGCATTCAATGGGTGGCAATGCAGTAATCAATTATACCATCCAAAAAAAACATCACCTTAAAGGCACAATAGCCACAAGTCCGTTTTTAAAACTAGCTTTTGAGCCACCTAAGATTAAGTTAGCTGTTGGTAAAATCTTGCAGAAAATAGCACCCTCTATAACTATGGGTAATGAATTAGACCCAACTTATATGTCTAGAGATAAAACTGAGGTGGAAAAGTATGTAAATGATCCGTTAATTCACCATAAAATTAGTCCGAATTTTTCGTTAACTTTTATCGAAACTGGACAATGGGCTATTGATAATGCCCCTAAATTAAAAATACCAATGTTACTTTTACATGGCACAGCTGATAAAATTATAGATTATAAAGGCTCAGAAGAATTTGTAGATAATTCTAAAAATGCGACTTTAAAATTATATGAAGGCGGTTATCATGAATTACAGCATGATTTATGCAAAGAAGAAATGCTAGAAGATGTTGTAAACTGGTTAAATTCTCAACTTTAATTTGCTTATTTTTGATGCGTAAATGCTTCAAAAATTTCAAAAACATATCAATAATAAATTTCCTTTTTTAAAGGATAAAAAACTATTACTTGCCATTTCTGGCGGATTAGATTCTGTTGTGTTATATCACCTTTTTTCTGAATTAAAGTTTGCTATTTCTTTAGCACATTGCAATTTTAATTTACGTGGAAAAGAAAGTGATTTAGATGAAGAATTTGTAAATTTATTACCTCAAAAAACGTCTAATCAGATTTTTATAAAATCATTCGATACTGAAAATCATGCAAAAAAACACAAACTTTCTACACAAATTGCAGCTAGAGAATTGCGTTACCATTGGTTTCAAGAATTGGTAAAACAACATCAATTTAATTATGTTTTAACCGCACATCACGCAGATGATAATTTAGAAACATTTCTCATCAACTTAACAAGAGGTTCAGGTTTAGAAGGTTTTACAGGAATACCTGAAATTAATGGAAATATTATTCGTCCCCTTTTAGATTTTTCAAGAGCAGAAATTTTGGAATATGCTCAAAAAAATGATATTGAATGGAGAGAAGATGCCAGTAACGCATCAACCAAATACATCAGAAATAAAATTCGCCATCAAGTTATCCCTGTTTTAAAAGAGATAAATCCCAATTTACTTTCATCCTTTAAAAAAACCGTTGAAAATTTACAAGAAGCTGAACAAATCGTTGCAGATAAGATTGATGATGTTGCATCTACAATAGTTGAAACTGACTTCTTTGTAGAGCCTATCTTAGGCGAAGTTGAAAGGCTCGAAGTGACAAAATTAAATATTTCTAAAATCAACGAACTTTCTAACCCAAAAGCGTATTTATATCAACTTTTAAAAGGGTATTGTTTTACAGAATGGAATGATGTTTACAATTTACTTTCGGCACAATCAGGCAAACAAGTTTTTTCTAAAACACATCGATTGCTGAAGGATAGAGGTTTTTTGATTGTATCGAAAAGAAATTTCTCAACAGAGTCTATCTTGAGCGAAGACGAAAGGCTCGAAATGACATTAGAAATTCAAGAAGATGATTTAGAAATCTCAAATCCTATTCATTTAATTTTTGAAGAAGTTGAGCAAAAATCAATAGAAAATAAGCAAACTATTTATCTAGATAAAGATTTGTTAAAATACCCATTACTTGTAAGAAAATGGCAAAATGGAGATTATCTTTATCCAACAGGAATGATTGGAAAAAAGAAGCTCAGTAAATTTTTTAAAGATGAAAAATTCTCACTTTTAGAAAAAGAAACTACGTGGCTACTTTGCAATGCTGATAATGAAATTATCTGGGTAATTAACCATAGGCAAGACCGACGTTTTTCATCACAACAAACAACTGAAAATTATTTAAAAATTACAATACTATAATGAAGAAATTCATCACATTATTTTTCTTTTTGTCCGTTTTTTTAGCAACAGCACAAACTGCAGAAAATCCCATTAAAATTAAAACTTCTGTACAGAAAATATCAGACACAACATACGATATTATTTTCGAAGCCACTCTTTTTAAAGGATGGTATTTATATTCACAATACAACCCAGAAGATGCTTCTTTACCTTTAGAAATTACCATTCCTGAAGGAGAAACGGGTTACAAATTACTAGGTAAAGCTAATGAAAAAGATACGTTTAAAAAATATTCTGAAGTTTGGGAAGTAGAAGAAGTAGTATTTAAAGACAAAGCAATTATTACACAAAGAATCGAACTAACAAACAAAGAAATTACACAAATAAAATTAAATTTCTTCGGTCAAGTTTGTGAAACTGCTTGTATAAATTTTGATGAACCTTTTACCATTTCTTTAGCTGGAAATTTAATAAAAGAAAACAGCACTGTTGATGAAAAAAGTAAAAATCTAACTCAAAAATTGAAATTAGATTTAAAAAACACAGCACTTTTAAACAATTCTACAGCTACAAGTTCAGAAAATTCAAATGGTTTGTTTGGTATTTTCTTTTTAGGTTTTGTTGGTGGTTTGTTGGCCTTATTAACACCTTGCGTTTTCCCAATGATTCCGTTAACCGTTTCCTTTTTCACAAAACAATCTAAAAATAAAAAGAAAGGAATTTTCAATGCCATTTTATATGGGGTTTTTATTGTTTTCATATACATTTTATTAAGTTTACCCTTCCATTTTTTAGACAATTTAGATCCTGAAATTTTAAATACCATTTCTACGAATATTTGGTTAAATATGTTCTTTTTTGTGGTTTTGGTCTTTTTTGCATTTTCTTTTTTTGGGTTTTACGAAATAACATTACCAAGTTCTTGGGGTAATAAAATGGATTCCGCTTCTTCTGTTGGCGGCATTATCGGTATCTTTTTTATGGCATTAACTTTAGCTATTGTTTCCTTTTCTTGTACCGGCCCAATTTTAGGTTCTCTGTTAGCAGGTTCTTTAACTTCGGATGGAGGAGCAACACAACTTACAGCCGGAATGACTGGTTTTGGTTTGGCCTTAGCGTTGCCTTTTGCGTTATTTGCATTGTTTCCAAACTGGTTAAATTCTTTACCAAAATCTGGTGGCTGGCTAAACACAACCAAAGTAGTTTTAGGGTTTTTAGAGCTAGCTTTGGCATTTAAATTTTTATCAAATGCAGATTTAGTGGCTCATTGGAATTTGCTAAAACGTGAAGTTTTTATCGGAATTTGGATTGTAATTTTTATAGGATTGGCTTTATATTTATTTGCTAAAATTAAATTCCCACACGACTCACCCATCAAAAAACTATCTTTTTCTAGAATTTCATTCGGAGCTTTAGTCATCGCTTTTATCATCTACATTAGTCCAGGTGTTTTAAAAAATCCTACTTGGAATTTGACGCTATTAAGTGGTTTTCCACCTCCACAATTTTATAGTATTTACGAGCAAGATTCAAATTGTCCTTTAGGCTTAGATTGTTACAAAGATTTTGATGAAGGTTTAGCAAAAGCCAAAGAACTCAACAAACCCATTTTACTAGATTTTACGGGTTGGGCTTGCGTAAACTGCAGAAAAATGGAAGAAAATGTTTGGAGCGAACCAGATATTTATCAAACGTTAAAAGAAGACTATATTTTAATTTCTTTGTATGTTGATGACAATGATAAAGAATTACCTGAAGCACAACAATTCGACTTTTTAAAAGCAAATGGTAAGATAAAAAAGATACAAACTGTGGGCGATAAATGGTCTACTTTTCAAGTAATTAATTTTAAAAATGCATCTCAGCCATATTATGTATTATTGAGTCCTGATTTGGAAGTCTTAAACAACGCTCAACAATATACAGATAGAGATACGTATAATAATTGGCTACAAGAAGGTTTACAAAATTTTAATAAAAATTAGCGGTATAATTTTTGATAATTATATTAAGAAGTAAAAATTTAAATAAATATGGAAACTAAACTCTTTTTTTTAGCTTTAATTTTTCTTTTTAGTGGTGCTGTTAACGCTCAACAAAAGAACACAACTTCATCAAGCAAACCTGTCAGTATTTATACGTTTTCTAAAACCATAAGCGATAAAAATAGTTTCTCTGCCATTAATAAAAAATTACAACTTACTCATTTTAATTTCGTTTATGTTGATCCTTTAGACATAGATTTGAATCGGATGTCTATAGATTCCAATAACCTGAGTAATGTGCCTTCAGCTTATATTTTTGATGATTACAGAAGATACCAAGATCGGAATTTATTAAAAGGATTTTTATTAGAAAACGATCCAACTCGTTGGAATTTGCATTGCCCTAACCCACTTTCTATACAACCTACTGAATAAAAAACAACAAATTCAATACTTTTTATCAGAAATTAAACATTTAAAAAATAATCATTATAATTTATATCGATTTCGCAATTTTTAAAGAAATTATTCTTAAAAACAAGGGTTCTTTATTTTTTGATTTTTGTAGTTTTACAATATAAACTATAACGAATATGTCTGCATTACCTCAATTAACCAGATTTAACGACAATGTGTTGTCTAAATATCAAATTTATAATAGCATATTTATTACACTTCCGTTCGATACCATAAATAATACTGGTGTTTTATTACCACTTTTTCATAAAATTTGCGAAAAAGGTTTTAAAAACGGAAAAAACCCAACACAAATTATAGAAAAGTTTTTTAAAAAGTATCAAGATTCTTCAAAAGAAAAAGATAAGAAAGATTTACTATTCCAATTTATTCAATACATAGAGCGTCAAGTTGTTTTATTTGATGCTATTGAAGATGCTGCTTTTCCTATAGTAAATAATATGGAAGGTTTTGGAACCTTAAAAAATTCTGAAGAAACAGCTATTTTAAGTAACAAAAAAGAAGAATTAAAAAAGCATTTAGAAGATTTTAAAGTTAGAATTGTTTTAACAGCACACCCAACACAATTTTATCCAGGTACTGTTTTAGGTATTATAACAGATTTAGACAAGGCCATACAAAATGATGATTTATTACTCATTAAAAAACTACTCGCTCAATTGGGTAAAACACCGTTTTATAAAAAGAAAAAACCAACTCCTTTTGATGAAGCCGTAAGTTTAATTTGGTATTTAGAAAACGTTTTTTATCATTCAGTCCCAAAAATTTACAATTACATACAGCAGCATATTTATGATGGAAAACCTATAGACAATGAAATCATAGATCTTGGTTTTTGGCCTGGTGGAGACAGAGATGGAAACCCATTTGTAACCACTCAAATTACCTTAGATGTTGCAGAAAAGTTACGTCAAGCTATTTTAAGAAGTTATTATAATGATATAAGAAGTTTAAAACGCCGTTTTACTTTTGATGGCGTTCAAGAAATTTTAGCAGGCGTTGAAAAACGCTTGTATAAACACGTTGTTAGAAGCTATACAAAAGTAAATTTTTCGCAAAAAATACTGTTAGCAGAGTTAGAAAAAGCTAGAGATATTGTAAGAGAAAAACACAACTCTTTGTTTATTGAAGAGTTGAATGACTTTATTAATAAGGTGCGTATTTTTGGTTTTCATTTTGCAACTTTAGATCTTAGACAAGATAGTAGAGTACACCACAAAGCATTTACACAAATTGTAGATGATTTGTTAGCCTCTGGAGACACTACTTTTCCATCAAATTACCATCGTTTATCAGAAGAAGAACAAATTGAAGTTTTAGCTGTGGTAAAAGGGAATATAAATCCTGAAGTTTTAACAGATGAAATGTCTGAAAAAACCATACAATCTATTTATGCGCTTAAAACCATTCAGCAAAGAAATGGAGAACGTGGCGCAAACAGATATATAATTAGCAACAACCAAACTGCACTGAATGTAATGCAAACTTTTGCAATGCTAAATTTATGTGGTTTTGAAAACGAATTACCCGTAGATGTAATTCCGCTTTTTGAAACAGTAGACGATTTAGAGAATTCAGAAAGTGTAATGCGTACGTTGTACTCAAACAAATCTTATAGATACCATTTATCCAAAAGAAAAAACAAACAAACCATTATGTTAGGCTTTTCTGATGGAACCAAAGATGGTGGATATTTAATGGCAAACTGGGGAATCTTCAAAGCTAAAGAAGCCTTAACAAAAGTATCTAGAGAATTTGATATTGAAGTTATTTTCTTTGATGGTCGTGGAGGACCACCTGCAAGAGGAGGTGGTAAAACACATCAATTTTATGCTTCTTTAGGACCGACAATTGAAGATAAAGAAATTCAATTAACCATTCAAGGCCAAACGATTAGTTCTAATTTTGGCACAGAAGATTCTTCACAGTATAATTTAGAACAATTAATAAGTTCTGGTATTAAAAATGAGGTTTTTACCAAAGATCAATTAAACGAAAAGCATAGAGAGCTGATAAACGATCTGGCTAATACGAGTTATAAAACCTATGTAGATTTTAAAAATCATCCGCAGTTTTTATCGTATTTAGAAAAAATGAGTACGTTAAAATACTATGCAAAAACTAATATTGGTAGTAGACCTAGTAAGCGTTCAAACTCAGACACCTTAGATTTTTCACAATTAAGAGCTATTCCTTTTGTGGGTAGTTGGAGCCAATTAAAACAAAATGTACCTGGTTTTTATGGTGTAGGTACTGCTTTAAAAAAATACGAAGATGATGGCAGATTTGATGAAATAGTTGATTTCTATAATGCTTCAGATTTCTTTAAAACGTTGTTAGAAAATAGTATGATGAGCTTAACAAAATCATTCTTTGGCTTGACTGCTTATATGGCTGATGACCCTGTTTATGGAACGTTTTGGAAACAAATTTATGAAGAATACAAAACTACAAAACGTTTATTATTAAAGCTTGCTGGGCATACAGAACTAATGGAAAACCACCCTGTAGGAAAGGCATCCATAGAAATTAGGGAAAAAATAGTACTGCCATTATTAACGATACAACAATATGCGTTAAAGAAAATTCAAGATTTACAAAAATCGGGGGCTGATACCAGTGAAATTGAAGTCTATGAAAAAATGGTGATGCGTTCTTTGTTTGGTAATATTAACGCGAGTAGAAATTCTGCCTAGCGTAGAAATTACCGATATAAATTTTAGAAGAACAACTTTAATTTTTAATGAATTTTAAAGTTGTTCTTTTATTTTTTTCAGTAATTGTTATAAAATACAATCCTTTATTAAGAGGTGCTACATCAATATTCATCGTATTTTTTCTACTTAAAACTTCTTGACCCAGAGCATTATATATTTGGATGCTAAATTCATCCAAATCACCAGAAATAAAGATTTTACTTTGTACAGGATTTGGATAAATTTTTAAATCGCTCGTAAAACTATCGTCATTCGAAAGTGTTTCGTCATTTATAGCATTCGGACTCCCATTTGTATTCGAACAATCCCAACTTTCTGGTAAGCTATTATCTAAATCCGCAGAAATTAACTCTAAAGTTTTGCCGGTTTCATCTGCACAATTTGCCCAAGTGGCATTATAAATTACTTGATCTTGCAATACGTTATCCGCATTAAATAATCGAACAGCATCAGAAGTACCTAATCCAAAATCGAATTCTCCAATAAAATTCTTAATTTCTGGATACATAGCTGTAAAATCTGAAATATCTTTTACTATGATTAAATATTCTTTAGCTGGTATAGAAGAACCACTTGGAATATTGTAAATATGCGTATCATCATCATCTTTTAACTGCCAGTTAGATATATCTACAGAAAAACTATTAGGGTTGTATATTTCTACCCAATCATCCGCATTAAAAGAAACGCTCGATTTATAATTTATTTCATTGATTACCAAAGGAACTTGATTGGTAGATTTTTTAAAATTCGGACTTATAGACAAAGCACTATTTAAATCTAAACTTATTATATCTGCTGTTGATGTAATAGCTCCACTCCAATGCGAAAATTCATAACCAGCTTCTGGAATTGCTCTTAGCTGTACAGGTACCGTTTCAAAATAATCTCCACGCCAAGTAGATTCTTGAATTTTTAAATTCTCATTAACTTCAACAAAACCTTCAGCTGTATTTTGTGATGTTATTGTTAGCGTATGAAAATCTGGTAAGTTAAATTTAGCCTTTAGATGGCTTTTAGCAAAAGAAGGTCTGTTTTCTGCAAAAATTTTCATCTGATTGACATAAAAAGTTGCTACAGCTGGATTTTCTCCCCAAATGTTATAATGTGCATCTATTTCTGGTACTATTTTTTGATGAATTTGATCGATATGATTTTTTATATTTTCTGATAAAAAACGCGTGTTTAGCTCATCTGCATATCTATTGATAAATCGGTTTCTAAAGCCGATATTTGTGACTAATCTCCTAAATAATAAGGTAGACCACGAAGGGTTTGGCCAAAAAGGTCCATTCGGTTCTAGCGCGAAATTTAAAGTATTTTCATAATAATTCCCTGTATTCCAAAAAGGACCAAAACTAAAATCTGTATCATACATAATCCAACGCCATTTACCTGCTGGATGTTTCCAAAATTTAATATTATTTCCTGGCCAATCTGTATTATTAAAAAAGATATTTGCAGCTTGATAAAGAGCATATTCCTCTACATCTATTTGTTGATTTACATAATCAAAATTTGCATTAACAGATAAATCTGTAGTACCTATGTAAGACATTAAATCTCTATATTCTGCATTGCTCCCTTCTAACTCTTCGGCATTATTGGTTAATAAAGTGATATCATCAGCATCTATATTATGCTTAGATGCCAACATGTGTTCATTTATTTTCTCACGCATATTATACATTCCCCAATACACTCCATTAATGTAGGTTGCAACAGAATTATGTTCTTGAAAATCTAAGCCAGAATTCCGCATTAAGCTCGTTAACATAATGTCTTTTATTGAAGATTTTAGCCAATCTTGTCCAGAGTTTCTTAAAACTAAAGCTTGAAATTCGTTATAATTTAATTCATCAAAAAAAGAATGTCTAAACTCAGCGTCTCCATATTGTCCGCGAGCAAATAACGATAACGAACGCTGATCATTCTGACCTCTACTCCATCCTCCAAATATTTTTACACCACCATTAAATTCAGCAAAATCATCACTAGCGTTTTCATAAAAAGCAAGATGAATCGGTCTTTCCCAATCTTCCCAAAAATTTGCGCCATAATAAGGCACATTATTATCATAAGTTCCTTCAGGTCCAAAAACATAAATACCGGCATTATCATCAAACAAGTTTCTAGGATTTGTTGTCAGTAATAGTACATCTAATGCATGATTTGCAGCTAAAATATAAGATTTTGTAAATGTTGAAGAAGGCAAACGATTGTTCGAAAATATTTTAGCTCTAATGCTACTATTGGCATTTATTCTAATTGGGTTTGTATAAATTGACGATGATGATGTAGGCTCTTCTCCTCCTATTGTATAGCGTATAACTTCATTAGCAGTATTGCCAGATAATACCAAATTTATAGGGCTTTCAATAAGACCACCTTCATCAGAAAAAACAACACTACTGTTTACAACCCCAGAGTATTCATTCGTAGCATTCTGAAAACCAGGCGTAGTTTCTAGGTAATTAACTAAACTTCCAGAATTCACAGAAACACCAATAGACGTGTCTGGTGGAAGTTGTTCTGCTGTAATTTGGTCTACAATATTGCCAAAATCGTTTGTAAGAAACAACGTTTCTGAACTAGAAGCTATTTTAAAATTGGTATGAAAATTATTACTTTTCAATTCTAAAAAAGCTGGCGGATCAATTCCTATTGAATTCGGCGTTTTAAAAATAGCGGACAAAAAAGGAATAACAGTAAAATCTGAAGAATTTGTACTCACATTATGCCCTTGAATGGTTAAAATGTTTTCGCCATTATTTAAAACAGTATCAAAATTTGAAATCGAAAATCGATCGGGTTTACCTCCAGAATACATTTTTGCTTCGTGATCTTGAATGGTATTTGAATTAAAAGTTGGTGGTACTCCATTAATATTTGCTCGTGCAACTTCTTGCCCGTTAATATAAGCCACAAAAGCATCATCATAATCGATATCTAAGATTAAAGAAGAAACATTTGCAATATCGTCAATAAAAAAAGTTTTTCTTAAGTAAATTGATTTTGTACCATTAGGTATAATTGTACTATCATCTCCATCATTATAGCCAAAACCAGAAGTGCCTTGTAGCCAACTTCCGTCATTAAAATTCAAATTTTTCCAATTAAAACTTGGTTCTGAAATTGGTATTAAATATTTAAAAACATCTCCTTGATTCACTAAAGTTTTGGGATAACTAACTGAACGCCTATCTTTAGAAGAAGCCCATAAAAGTAGATATTGGTTAGGTCTTATGGAAACATTAGGAAATGTCCATTTTCCAAGGTTATTCTCATCATCTGACAAAGACCAATCTTTAATAGAAACAGTTTGAGAACCATAATTATGTAATTCTATCCAATCTGGTGTATCTCCATCTTCATCAAAATAAACAGAATTCGAAGAAACTATTTCATTAATTCTTACATTTTGGGCTGTGAAATTAGAAATACTCAAAATTAGAAATACTATCAAAAACCTCATTTAAATTGACTTTAAAACGTTTAATTACAAACAAATATACAAGATTTTAAAGGCATACTTACAATAGATTAAAGATCGACATCAATAATTCTTCAATTAAAAAAATTTCAATATTTTTATAAAAAAGAAAAAGTATGCTAGTAAAAGTTTTCGGTTCTGCCGTTTTTGGTATTGAAGCCACCACCATTACAGTTGAAGTTAATATTGATAAGGGAATTGGATATCACTTAGTAGGGTTACCTGATAAAGCTGTAAGTGAAAGTTCGTTTCGGATTTCTGCTGCACTGAATAATAACAACTACAAATTACCCGGAAAAAAAATCATCATTAATATGGCACCTGCTGATATTAGAAAAGAAGGGGCTTCATATGATTTAACTTTAGCTATGGGAATTCTAGCTGCCTCCAATCAAATAAAATCAGAGCAAATTAATGAATATATTATTATGGGCGAACTTTCTTTGGATGGAAGTTTACAACCCATAAGAGGAGTTTTACCAATGGCAATAAAAGCTAGAGAAGAAGGGTTTAAATGCTTTATACTGCCTAAAGAAAATGCCAAAGAAGCTGCCATTGTAGATAATTTAGAAGTTTTAGGTGTAGATAATATTTTAGAGGTGATCAACCATTTTAATGGTGATGTAAAAATAGCACCTACTATTGTTGATACCAGAGCCGAATTTTATAAAAACATCGATTTTCCAGAATTCGATTTTTCGGATGTAAAAGGTCAAGAATCCATAAAACGCTGTATGGAAATTGCTGCTGCTGGTGGACATAATATCATTTTAATTGGCCCTCCTGGATCTGGAAAAACCATGTTAGCCAAAAGATTACCAAGTATTTTACCACCAATGACCTTGCACGAAGCGCTAGAAACCACAAAAATTCATTCTGTTGTGGGAAAAACTAAAAACGAAGGGTTGTTGTATGCACGTCCATTTCGAAGTCCACATCATACCATTTCAAATGTTGCACTTGTTGGAGGAGGTCAATACCCAAGGCCTGGAGAAATTTCTTTATCCCACAATGGCGTGCTATTTTTAGATGAATTACCTGAATTTAAAAGAGAGGTTTTAGAAGTAATGCGTCAGCCTTTAGAAGATAGAGATGTTACGATTTCTAGGGCAAAATTTACAGTAACTTATCCTTGTAGTTTTATGTTGGTGGCGAGTATGAATCCAAGTCCTAGTGGTTTTTTTAACGATCCAAATTCTCCAATGACATCATCGCCACAAGAAATGCAACGTTATTTAAGTAAAATTTCTGGGCCTTTATTAGATAGAATTGATATTCATATCGAAGTGACTCCTGTACCTTTTGAAAAATTATCTGAAGAACGAAAAGGAGAATCATCTGTAGCAATTAGAAAGCGAGTTACTGCTGCAAGAGAACTTCAATCTGAGCGTTTTAAAGACTTTGAAAACATCCATTATAATGCTCAAATGAATGTAAAACAAATTCGTGAGTTTTGTAAATTATCAGAAGAAAGTTTATCACTTTTAAAAACAGCTATGGAGAAATTAAACCTCTCAGCTAGAGCTTATGATCGTATTTTAAAAGTTTCTAGAACCATAGCTGATTTGGCAAATGTTAGTGACATTTCTCCAGATCATATTGCAGAAGCTATACAGTATAGAAGTTTGGATAGAGATGGTTGGTTGGGGTAATTGAAAATATATTATTCTCAACAAAAATAGATGTTCGATGCACTATAAATATCGTTTTAATAATTAAATTGTTTATTTTTTAATAATACTAAATAATTTATGATTTTTATTAAATTTTCTACACTTCATTAAATAAATAGTTTTATAACTTAGTTGATGTAAATTCTTAACAACACCAACTAATGAAATCAACAAACTTAAGCAGACGCGATTGGCTAAAAAAAGGAACATTAACTTTAGGTGCTTTGGCTCTTGTGCCTAGCGAAATTTGGAGTACCAATGTGTTAACTGCTCAAAAAGAAAATCGCACTTTTTTATACAATTCTAACAATTATTTTAATGAATTTACACCTCCTCTTGTAAAAGAGGAAGCCTCAATGACCATATTAAGAGCGAATGAAAATCCTTATGGACCACCGCCAAAATCTGCAGCAGCTTTTCAAAAAGAAGTATTTTCAGGAAACCGTTATTCTTGGAAAACCTTAACCAATTTAAAGGAAAAAATTGCTAAAAATGAAGG